>ERZ838577.556-NODE-556-length-57643-cov-4.506807_pt1 | contig 57643 bp, 44 predicted proteins | sample MGYA00519682_ERZ838577 | MGnify/ENA primary metagenome ERZ838577 (study PRJEB31850, sample SAMEA3708838) | human gut metagenome | biome: human gut; feature: human-associated habitat; material: faeces | place: China | collected 2014 ...
AGACGATGTGGTCGAAGTTACAGCCGCGGTAGGAATCGGGATGTTCAGGTGGAGGCTCGAAGAGGATTTCGGGGTAGTCGACGCCGGTGTAGTCGATGACCCACTGGAGATATTTTCGCAGGAGGGGGAGCGAGCCGGGGCGGTCGGGATGGTCGTGGACGATCCACGGGGAGCAGCGGCCCAGGCGGCGGTGGCGCTCGATTGGGCCGAGCAGTTCGATATCGGCGAGCGAGAGACGGCGCCCGAGGGAGCGCTGAAAAGGGCGTAAATATAGGCGGAGGGATTGGATTCTCGTAATCATATTGGCGGTTTTAAAAATCGACCTAAAGGTCGAAGCGCAAACAAATTGGAGGGTGGGGATGAGAGAGGTGGAACAGGGGAAGAAAGGGTGGCTGAAGCCGAGCGCGTGAGGTGCGAAATAATTCGCACCTCCTAAGCTGGTGCAAGGAGGGAGGCGAGGGGGATTTCCGGCGATGCTCGCCGGAAGCGGTTAACCGCTCCGTGGATTCCTAATAACTATAGGAACTATAGGTGGATTCATTATAACTTTGGGGGCGGGGGAACAATCGCAATGCAAAGATACGACCAAGGTTGGGCAAAAATCTTTCATACCTTGTTTAAATAAAGATAAAATTTGGGATTGATTTAACATTTGGATAATATTATTAGAGCAAAAGCGATTGATTGCCACTGCGGCAGCCCTAATCTATAGTTCTGGGCCATGCGAAGCTCGAGGGCGTGTCATAATAGCCCATCCGGACCATTCTTTGCATAACAAAGCGACAAAAGATCGATGGCTGACAGCGCCCTCGCCATCCGGGTGAAAAATAGGGCGGTGTGTCAAAATCTCGAGTTTTGACACACCGCCGTTGCTGGTTGGATAGTATCTGTTTCCTTATTTTCTGGCGTTAGTCCTTGTGAATGGGGACGGCGGGGGTGGTGGGATCGGCGATGCCGTCGCGAATGAGGAGGGCGTCGATGGTGGCGTCTTTGCCGCGGAAGTCGCGGTAGAGGCGGGCCGGATGACGGGTGCCTCCGCGCTCGAGGACGTTGTGACGGAAGGAGTCGGCGGTGGTGCGGTCGAAGATACCGTTTTCCTTGAAGTGGGCGAAAGCGTCGGCGTCGAGCACTTCGGCCCATTTATAGGAGTAATAGCCGGCGGCATAGCCTCCGGAGAATATGTGGCTGAAGGTGGTGCCGGTCATCGAGCCTTCCACGGGTTCGAAGATCTGAACGGATTCCATAGCCTTGCGCTCGAACTCCACGGGGTCGGCCACGGGAGCGGTAGTGGTGTGCCATGCCATGTCGAGGTAGCCGAAACCGAGCTGGCGCATGCAGGCGTAGCCGGCGCCGAACTGCGAGGACTTCACAAGTTTCTCGATAAGCTGGTCGGGGAGTTTCTCGCCGGTCTGATAGTGGCGGGCGAAGGAGTCGAGGAACTCGCGCTCGGTGAGGTAGTTCTCGTTGAACTGCGAGGGAAGCTCAACGAAGTCGCGGTATACGGCCGTACCGGAGAGTGATGCGTACTTACACTGCGTCAGCAGGCCGTGGAGGGCGTGGCCGAATTCATGGAGGAAGGTCTCGACCTCGTAGGGAGTGAGCAGCGAGGGGGTGTCGGCCGTGGGCTTGGTGAAGTTCATCACGATAGAAACCTGCGGACGGTCGTTGACGCCTTCGGGGGTGATGCTCTGGTCCTTGAAGCCGGTCATCCAGGCGCCGGGGCGCTTGGTGTCGCGCGGGAAGAAGTCGGTGTAGATCACGCCGATAAACTGCCCCTTGTCGTCGGTAACGTCGAAGGCCTTCACGTCGGGATGGTAGACCTCAATGTCGTTGTTGCGGGTGAACTGCAGGCCGTAGAGCTTGGTGGCGAGGCCGAACACACCGGAAATCACGTTGTCGAGCTCGAAGTAGGGGCGCAGCTGCTCCTCGTCGTAGCTGTAGGTGGTATTTTTGAGCTTATTGGCGTAGTAGCTGTAGTCCCACGGATTGATTTTCACAGATTTGCCCTCGGTTTTGGAGGCAAATTCGGTCAGTTCGGCCATCTCGCGCTCGAGAGCGGGCTTATAGGCGTCGCGGAGCTGGTCGAGAAGCTTGTAGACGTTTTCGGGGGTCTCGGCCATGGTGCGCTGCAGCGAGTGCTGGGCGTAGTTCTGCGAGCCGAGCAACTTGGCAATCTCGAGGCGCACGGCGGCTATGCGGCTCATATTCTCCACGTTGGAGTATTCGCCCTTGGTATTGCGGCCCGTGTAGAGGCGGTAGAAGCGCTCGCGCAGGTCGGGACGGTCGGAATACTTCATGAAGGCCATATAGGTAGGCTGGGCGAGCGTGAAGAGGAACTCACCCTTGCGGCCCTTGGCCTCGGCAAGCTGGGCTGCCTCGTCGACAATCCCCTTGGGAAGTCCGGCGAGGTCGTCGGCGGTGAGCCATATCTCGTAGGTGTTCAGCTCTTTGAGCACATTCTGGCCGAAAACGGTGGTAAGCTCCGAAAGCTCGGCGCTGAGCTTGCGGTAAGCATCGCGGTCGGCACCTTCGAGGTCGGCGCCGGAGAGTGCGAAGGAGTCGTAGGTCTTCTGGAGGAGCATAGCGTCCTCAGAATCGAGATTGAGGCCGTCGCGCTTCTCGTAAACGGCCTTCACGCGCTTCCAGAGCGGAGCGTTGAGGGTGATGGAGGTGCCGTAGTCGCTGAGTTTGGGCGATACGCGCATGGAGATTTCCATCATCTCGTCGTCGGCGTCGGCCGACAGCAGCGGATAGAACACGTTGAGTACGCGGTTGAGGTCGGCACCAGCGCGCTCGAGAGCCACGATAGTGTTCTCGAAAGTCGGTTCCTCGGGATTATTGGCGATTTTCTCGATTTCGGCCTTCGCGAGGGCGATGCCACGGTCGATGGCCGGCTCGTAGGAGGCGTTGGTGAGGCGGGTGAACGGAGGTGTCTGATGCACGGTGGCAAAAGGCTGCTCCAGTGGATTCTGTGCTGATGTCATAATTGCGGTCGCGATAGTTGCGCAGGTTAAAAACTTTCTCATTTGGCTGCGTTTGTTATGAAGTATTGATTTATTCGGTTGAAGATTCGGAAATACGGTTGTCGCGGAGAGCGCGCCCACGGCGGTAGCCTTCGGCGGAAGCCCGGCGACCATCCTCTATGAGCGGACGCAGACGCCCGAGGTCGAGCATCCAGGGCGACGAGGCGTTGCGGCGCGAAAAGAGCGAATCGCGCACGCGCAGCATCTCGCTACTGAGCGGAGCGCGGCATCCAGGCTCAGAGGGGAGCAGTGCCGGCGCTACGGAATCGAGCATCGCAGGCTCTACATGAGAGGCCGGCGGGAACCCGAGCGACACCCACATAACCATCGTCTCGGCGGGGTTCTCGCCCGGAAGCGGGCCCTCGATTACTACCGAGGCTGACGAAATACGGCGCGGAATCATCTCGCCGCGGTCGGCAACGCGCATGGCTCCGTCGGCCGAAAGGTCGCGCCCCTCGCCGGCGTGGTAGAACGAGCGGCTGAGGCCTTCGGTGAACGTCTCGGGGCGCACGGAGCGCTCCCGCAGAGGCTCGGCGAGCAGGGCTTCCGCATCACACTGCCTTACGGCGCCCAACCGCCGCTCCTTGCCTCCCGAAAAGGAGTAGTTGGAGCGGATAATCGCCCCCTCGGGAGCGAGCGCCAGCGGGTAGACGGTGTAGGTATGGTCGGAGCACTCCACGTATCCCCCATCCCCTTCTGCATCGAAAGCGCCGAAATTGGCCTGGACGCCAAGCGGCCCGCTGGCGATGGCCGAATCGAGCAGAGCGGTGAAATCGCCGAAACGGCGGCAACGGCGCAGCGCCTCGGTCATCACAATCCCCTCGCGGTCGCGCACGCGGGCGGTATCGGGCGCGAGATTGTAGCTCGCGGTGTTCATCACGGCGAAACCGGCCTCGTTGAACCCTATCCAGGCCTCGCGGCGCAGGGAGTCGCCTGCGTTGAAGAGCGCCACGTAGGCCATGGTGGTGTCGGTGGCGGCCACACGGTCTACGAAATTCTCCTGATGCCCCGTGTCGCGGTGCTTCCAGAGCAGCATGCGGCCGTCGGCCGTGGCCGTGGCGCCCAGCAGCGCGGAGGTGCAGCCCGAAGTGCTCGCCCAGGCGGCAAGCGCCGTGAGCGCCGAAACGAGGAAGCGGAGGATAACATTCATATCGGTTCGGAGGTTATTCTACAAAGTTACGAAGAATTTGGCGATAGATTGCCCCCGATGTTTGGCCGTTAGCACCTTTTTGCGTAATTTTACATATTCAACTATTCAGGGAAATGAACGATCCACACCAGTATATATTCGAAATGCCGATAAAGGTGCGCGATTACGAGGTTGATTCACAAGGAATTGTGAACAACGCCAACTATCTGCACTATCTGGAGCACACGCGCCACGAATTCTGCGAGTCGCGCGGCTTCACCTTTCGTGAGATGCAGCGGCTGGGAATCGACCCCGTGGTCAGCAGAATCGAAATCGAGTACCATACGCCACTCCGACTGGGCGAGACGATGGTGTCGAAACTGTGGCTGGAGCGGCAGGGAGCACGCTTCCTCTTCCATCAGGACATCTACGCGCCCTCCGGCGCCCCGGCGGTGAATGCCGTGGTGTCGATCGTATCGCTCGAGGGAGGGCGCCTGAGCCGCGGCGAGCGCCTGGCCGAAGCCTTCAATCTTTAGACACCTCTATCCTACCGATGAGCCTCGACATATACCGACTGGCATTTGCCCGCGTGAAAGGGCTGCGCCCCGACATAGCACGAGAGATTCTGAGCCGCACGGGCTCGGAGGAGGCGTTCATGACCCTTTCCGAAGGTCAGCTGCGCGCCATGCTCGGCTTCGACGGAAAAATTCTCGGCGATGCCTACCGCAACGGCCTTCTGGAGGATGCCCGGCGCGAAAGCCAATTCATCGAGGCGCACGGCTTAGCCTGCCGCTACTTCACCGACCCGGCCTACCCGCGGCGCATGCTCGAATGCGAAGACGCGCCGCTCATGCTCTTTACCCTGGGCAATGTGGACCTCAACGCCACCCACTGCCTGAGCATCGTAGGCACACGCAATGCCACCACCTACGGTGTGAGTTTCATCAACCGTCTCGTCGACGAACTGGCCGAACGGATAGACGGCCTGCTGATAATCAGCGGACTGGCCGTAGGATGCGACATCACCGCCCACAAGCGCGCCATGGAGCGCGGCATTCCCACGGCCGCTGTGGTGGCCCACGGACTCGATACCATTTTTCCGGCCGACCACCGCAACATAGCGGCGCAGATGGTGCGCTCGGGAGGAATTCTGGTAACGGAATACCCGTCGCGCACACGGCCCATCCGCCCAAACTTCCTGGCCCGCAACCGCATCATAGCCGGGATGAGCGACGCCGTAATAGTGGCCGAATCAGCCGCTGCCCGCGGAGGAGCCCTGCGCACCGCCCGGCTCGGGATGCTCTACAACCGCGACGTGTTCGCTCTGCCCGGACGCACATCCGACCTCTACAGCGGCGGGTGCAACGCCCTGATCAAGAACAACACCGCACACCTGATAGAGACGGCCGACGACCTGATTTCCACAATGGGCTGGACAGCCCGGCCGCGTGAGGGCGACCAGGGGCGGATGTTTCCCGATCTAACTCCCGAACAGCAGGCGGTGGTGGATTTCATCCGCCACAACGGCGAGGCTCAGACAAACACCCTCTCGGCAAACCTCGGTATACCGGCCGGCAAGCTGATGGCGCTGCTGATTGAACTTGAATTCAACGGCACGCTTGTGGCACTTCCCGGCGCCCGCTACCGGATGGCCTGACCCCGCGAAGCGTGAACCATCGACCACACCGCCGCATTATACTATAATAAATACGAACCTACGACAACAACACTAACGACATAACAACCATGGAAAAGAAAGTTATCGCCCCCTCAGAGCTGATTATCAATCCCGACGGCTCGGTGTTCCACCTCCACCTGCTTCCCGAACAGCTTACCGACAGAATAATCCTCGTAGGCGACCCGGCCCGCGTGAACATCGTGGCCGAGCACTTCGACACGAAAACCTTCGAGGTTTCGTCGCGCGAATTCCATACCATCGGAGGCACCTTCAAGGGTAAACCCATAATGTGTCTCAGCCACGGCATCGGCCCAGACAACATCGACATCGTAATCAACGAACTCGATGCGCTGGCCAACATCGACTTCAAGACCCGCGAGGTGAAAGAGAACTTCCGCCAGCTCTCGATGGTGCGCATCGGCACATCCGGAGCCCTGCAGCCAGAACTGATTGTCGGAACGCCCGTGGTGGCCGAAAAAGCCATCGGCTTCGACGGCGTGCTCAACTACTACGCCGGCCGCAACGAGATAGCCGACCTCGAGTTTGAGAAAGCATTCACCGAGCATACCGGCTGGAACCCGCTCTGGGCCAAGCCATACGTGGTCGACGCCCACAGCGAGCTGGTCGACCAGATTGCCAAAGACGATATGGTGCGCGGCAACACGATTTCGGCCGTGGGCTTCTACGGACCGCAGGGCCGCGAGCTGCGTCTGCCGCTGGCCAACCCCGACCTTAACAGCCGCATCGAGAGCTTCCGCTTCGGCGACCGCAAGGTCACTAACTACGAGATGGAGAGCGCCCCGCTGCAGGGCCTGAGCCGCCTGATGGGCCACCGCGCCATGACCGTGTGCTCGATTATCGCCAACCGCATGCGCCACGACGCCACGCCCAACTACAAGACCGCCATCCGCGACCTTATAGCCACCGTTCTGGAGCGCATCTGACCTCCGAAGTCATCCGACCATATGACTGACATAGCCATAAAAGGAATGGTATGCCGCCATTGCGTCGAGGCTGTGGAAGCGATATTCCACGGCCTCGGCGTCGGTGCGGAGCAGATTGAAGTGAAGCTCGGAGAGGCCTCGCTGGCCGACAGCGTGAAAGTCGATGCCGACTTCCTCGCCGCGCTCGACCGAGAATTTGCCGCCCACGGCTTCAGCCGCATCCTCGACCCCGGGCAGCGGCTCGTAGAGGCAGCCAAGCAGGTGATTATAGACCATGTGCGCAACCACGACTGCAGGTTCAACCTCTCGGCGTGCCTTCAGGACCATCTGAACACCGATTACGGCACGCTCTCGAAAATCTTCTCCGCCACCGAGGGACGCACCATCGAGAAATATTCCATAGCCCAGCGCGTGGAGTTCGCAAAGGAACTGCTAAGCTACGGGGAGATGACGATTTCCGAGGTGGCCGACCGCGCGGGCTACTCCAGCGTGGCGCATCTGTCGCGCCAGTTCAAGACACAGACCGGCATGACTCCATCGCAGTTCCAGAAACTGCGCCCGGAACGGATACCTTTAAATGAAGTTTGACGCCTGAAGTGTGAACTCCGCCTCAATGGGGCTGCGATTTCCAAGGGCGAAAATATGCAAGCGGGCGCCGGAATCGTGTAACATTCCGGTGTATCAAAGATACTATCTTTGCATTCGAAATAATAACAGAAAGCAAAGATGGAATTTTCACACTTCATATACGCCCTGCTGAACATCCTCAACCAGATGTCGCCCTACATACTGCTGGGCTTCATCCTGGCCGGATTGCTCCATGTATTCATCCGGCCCGACACCATGAGCCGCCACCTGGCCGGCCACGGATGGCGTCCGGTAGTGAAAGCCGCCCTGCTGGGCATTCCGCTGCCGCTCTGCTCGTGCGGCGTGCTCCCCACAGCGGTTGCACTGCGCCGCCAGGGCGCCTCGAAAGGGGCCTCGACCTCGTTTCTCATCGCTACTCCGCAGACAGGCGTCGACTCCATAGCCGCCACCTACGCCCTGCTCGGCCTGCCGTTTGCCATCGTAAGGCCCATTGCCGCGCTCGTCGGCTCGGTAGCCGGAGGGATGGCCGTGGACAGAAGCGACAAGGACGGAGAAAACGACACGCCGCAGAACGCATCAGCCACCGCCTGTAGCGACGACTGCTGCCGGAGTGCGGCCGAAGCAGAGGCGCCGCGCGGCTTCATTAATAAAATGTGGGCCGCGGTAAAATACGGCCTTACCGATATGGTGGCATCCGTGGGCAAATGGCTGGTGATCGGGCTGTTGGTTGCGGCGGTGATTACCGTGGCGGTGCCCGACTCGCTTTTCCTCAGTCTGGCCGAATACCCGCTGCTGGCCATGCTCGTTATGGTGGCTGTAGCTGTGCCGATGTACGTCTGTGCCACCGGTTCAATACCCATCGCGATGTCGCTGATGCTCAAAGGGCTCACCCCGGGCGTGGGCTTCGTGCTCCTCATGGCCGGACCGGCAGCCAACTTCGCGTCGGTGATGGTGCTCCGCAAGAGCCTGGGGCGCCGTGCCACGGCAGTCTACGTGCTTTCGGTAGTCGTGACGGCAATCCTGTTCGGCCTGCTAATCGACTATCTGCTTCCGGCGCAATGGTTCGCCATAGGGGGCAGCGCCGGCACTACAGCCCACTGCCATGTGGAGTGGCCGTGGTTCCCCACCCTCTGCTCCGCCCTGCTCGTGGCGTTGCTTATACGCGCCTTTGTGGCCGGAGCCGCCGAACGCCGCCGCTTCAGAAAAGAATCCGACAATACTTCAACCACAGATAAAACCATGCAGAAAGTCTATAAAGTAAAAGGAATGGCTTGCGCGCATTGCAAAGCCACAGTTGAGAAAGCTGTAGGCGCCGTAGCCGGCGTAAGCAACGTTGCAGTCGACCTTCCCACGGGCCGTGTGGCCGTAGATGGTGCGTACGACCCGAAAGCAGTGGCCGAAGCCGTAACCAACGCCGGCTTCGACTTCCTCGGCGAGGCGTGAGAACACTCCCATGGGGATTACGCTCCGACAGCATAGCAACATCTCAGCCTGGCGATTCCGAAACCGCCCCTGATTCCCAGTTGTTTAAACTTATTTAACACAAATTCCAGCTCCAAACGCTTGCCATTTGCCGCGAAAGCACTAACTTTGCAGACGCAAAACGAAACATCGCGGGATGGAGCAGTGGTAGCTCGTTGGGCTCATAACCCAAAGGTCGGAGGTTCGAGTCCTCCTCCCGCCACCAAAATAAAAGCGAATTCAGACCAGAATCTGAGTTCGCTTTTACCGTTATACCTTAGGAAGTACACAATGGCCTTACAGGAACGCGAACGGCGGAGCCAGATATTGTACAATCGAATCATCACAGACATGAAAGCAATTATATCAGCAACAATTTTCATTTTATCCACGCTGACCGGATTTGCCGCTACCACAGCAATAAACGATACGACGAGAGTTCTCGATGAAGTCGTAGTTGTGGAAAGGGCTGCAAAAGCACCGGTGCCGCTGCTCCCGCTTGACGTAAAGATTGTAGGCAGCGCGACAATCGACAACAGCACGGAAACCAATCTGCTTCCGGTGCTTCAGAACAGGATTCCGGGGATGTTTGTTACCGAGCGCGGACTCGCCGGCTACGGCGTGAGCGGAGGTGGCGCCGGCGCGGTATCCATCCGAGGTGTCGGAGGGGGCAATAAGGTGCTGTTTCTGATCGACGGCCAGCCGCAATGGGCCGGCGTCTTCGGCCACTCTCTGCCCGACACTTACGTGACAAACGACATTCAGCGGGTCGAGGTGGTGAGCGGTCCGTCGTCGCTACTCTACGGATCGGGGGCAATAGGAGGTTCGGTAAACCTTATTACCCGACGCGCCACGCAGGAAGGCTTCGCAGGTTCGGTCCGTGCGATGGGCGGAAGCTACGGCACACAGAAATATGGCATCAAGGGCGGCTATAAGCACGGCGGCTTGCGCACCTTCGCCGCAGCAAGCTATGAATCGACCGACGGCAACCGCCTCGGTATGGGCTACTGGCTGGCCAACCAATACGCATCCGTGAGCTATGATTTTTCAAACCACTGGGAAGCCGGCGCCAACGTTATGCTTACCGAGACAAAGGCTGACAATCCGGGCTCGATTTATCGTGAGCTTCCGCTCGAAATGTGGGCGAAGCAGCTGCGCACCACCGCGTCGGTTTTTGTAAAGAACCGCTACGACGCAACCTCCGGCGGCATCCAGGCATACTACAACTGGGGCAAACACGACATCGACGACGGACTTGACGGCCGCAACAGACCGCGCACATATCTTTTCCATTCCAAGGATTTCAACATGGGAATAACCATGTACCAGACCGTCAAGCTATGGAAAGGGAACGACCTGAGCATCGGAGTGGATTTCAAGCACTGGGGCGGCAAGGCATACAACACCGCAAAAAGCGACGGCGAGGAATCGCCGATAGTCGACAAGCATGTAAATGAAATAGCCGGTTACGCCATGATGCAGCAGGCGCTGCCTGGCGATGTGCTTAGTCTGAACGCAGGCGTACGGCTTGAACACTCCTCGCAGTTCGGCAACGAATGGGTGCCGCAGGCCGGCTTCATTCTGCGTCCGCTTTCGGCAAGCCGCATCAAATTCAGCTACGGAAAGGGCTTCCGCTCACCCAATATTCGTGAGCTATATATGTATGGGCCGCGCAATCCCGACCTCCAGCCCGAACGCATGGACAACTTTGAGGTTGAGCTGCGGCAATGGCTGCTCGGCAGCCGCCTGAATGCAGGCGTGTCGCTCTTTTATATCAACGGCGACAACCTGATACAGAGCGTAATGGTCGACGGCCGTTCAAAAAACATCAATACCGGAAAGTTCATCAACAAAGGATTTGAAGTTGACGCTACATACAGCATAAGTAAAGAATGGGCTGTCACCGCCAACTACGCGTATCTGCATACCGACACGCGGATTGTGGGAGCGCCCAAGAACAAACTCTTCGGCGAAGTGGCTTTTACCCCCGGACGCTGGGAGTTCACACTCGACATAATGAGCGTGTGGGGCCTGAACACCGAAAAGACACAAGAGAATTATGCCCTGCTGAATGCCCGGGTGGCATATTCGTTTGAGTTCCGGAAACCTCTTACGCTGTTTGTAAAAGGCGACAACCTTACCGCTTCCCGCTATCAGATTAACTATGGTTTCCCGATGCCGCGCGCCACTATAATGTATAATGGCAGGCGTGGAATGGAAATTCTAACTACATACAATATGTAAGCACCCCGTCGAATTATCACATTTTTAAACATCTCGATATGAACAGATTATTATTCCTGGCACTTTCGGCAAGCGCCCTAATCGCAACTACAGGTTGCGGTGCGAAAGCTGCCTCTGCAGCCGCCGAAGAGCCAACAGCAACCGCTGCCAACGACACAGCCGTCGTTTATTTCATCAAGGATATCACTCCTGAAAACATCCAGAAAGTGTATGAAGCCCTCGGACGCAAAGCCGAAGGCAAGGTGGCCGTGAAACTCTCCACAGGCGAGCCGGGCAACGACTATCATCTCGCCCCGAAACTCATAGCTCCACTTGTGCAGCAGCTGAACGGCACCATCGTGGAGTGCAACACAGCCTACAACGGCGGCCGCGACCATACGGCCGACCACCTGAAGGCCGCTGCGGACCATGGATTCACCGCTATCGCCCCTGTGGTGATTATGGATGCCGAAGGGGAAGATACCCTCGCCGTAAACGGTGGAAAACACCTCAAGGAAAACTATGTGGGCAAAGCCTGGAAAGACTATGATTTCACCGTTGTCCTCTCCCACTTCAAAGGGCATCCCATGGCCGGGTTCGGCGGCGCGATGAAGAATATATCTATCGGCATGGCATCCTCCAAAGGCAAATGCTGGATACACTCGGCCGGTCAGTACACCGACAAGGCACAGACATGGAGCAATGTACCCGCCGACTCCATATTCCAGGAATCGATGGCCGAAGCTTCCAAATCAGTGATAGATGCTGCCGGCGACAAGATTCTTTATATCAACGTAGCCAACAATCTTTCTGTAGACTGCGACTGCGTGGCAACTCCGGCTGCTCCCGAAATGGGCGATCTCGGCATATTTGCCTCGCTCGACCCGGTAGCCGTCGACCAGGCTTGTCTTGACGCCGTGCGCGAGAGCCCCGATCACGGAAAAATCCACCTTATCGAGCGTATCAACTCGAAGAGCGGCCCGTGGAACCTCGAATATGCCGAGAAAATCGGTGCAGGCAGCCGCAAATACAAACTCGTGACCCTCGAATAAGCGAAACAATCCCGTACTACAGCAGGGCGGTGTGTCAGAACGCGGAATTTTGACACACCGCCTTGTTTTTGCCCGGATTGCTGGGAGCGCTTCCAAATGTCCGGGGGCGGCGTTGCCGTTAAGCGGAAACAACTCGCCGGACGTAATCACTTACAGACGAACCATTGAACAAGTATAATTACCTTGAACCGCTACTTACAATGAAAAAGATGCTCCGAGGCGGCATGCTGGCGCTGACATGCGCCGCCGCAATCTGTGCGGCAGCCCAATCGATATATCCCGGAAGTGCCGACGCGCTGCTGAAAGTGAAAAATGTGCCGGAGATGAAGGCGCAGGCGTTTCCGCTTTCGTCGGTAAAACTGCTGCCGGGCCGTCTGCACGACAATCTCAGCCGCGACTCGGCCTGGATGGCAAATATCAGCGCCAAACGGCTGTTGCACAGTTTCCGGAACACCCACGGAGTGTTCGCCGGACTGGAAGGAGGCTACGAAAGTGTCAAGAAGCTCGGCGGCTGGGAGTCGCTCGACTGCGACCTGCGCGGCCATACCACGGGCCATCTGCTTTCGGCCTACGCGCTGATGCACGCGGCTACCGGTGCCGAAATCTTCAAGCTGAAGGCCGACAGCCTTGTGGATGGTCTGGCGGAGGTGCAGAAAGCCATCGGCAATGGCTACATCAGTGCCTTCCCCGAGGAACTGATAAACCGTAACATGCGCGGCCAGGGTGTCTGGGCGCCCTGGTATACGCTCCACAAGATTCTCGCCGGTCTTATCGACCAGTATGTGATGGAGGGTAATCAGAAAGCTCTTGAGGTGGCCACACAGTTTGCCGACTGGGCCTACCGGAAGCTCGACGGCGTCGGGGAGGAGACTCGCCGACTGATGCTCCGCAACGAGTTCGGCGGGATGAACGAGGCCTGGTTCAACCTCTACGCCATCACAGGTGACACACGCCACCTGCGTCTGGCCGAATTCTTCCACCACAACGAGGTGGTCGACCCGCTGTATGATGGCGTAGCCGACTTCGGAACACGCCATACCAACACATTCATTCCCAAAATGATAGCCGAAGCACGCCGCTACGAGCTGACGGGCAGCAGGCAGTCGGCACGTGCCTCGCAGCTGTTCTGGGACTCGATGCTCGCCGACCACTGTTTCGCCACGGGCTCGCTTAGCCAGAAGGAGCACTTCTTCCGTCCCGACCAGATGTCGAAGTATATAAACGGCTATACGGGCGAGACCTGCTGTACCTACAATATGCTGAAACTCGGACGTCACCTCTTCTGCCGCGAGGCCGATTCGCGCATCGCCGACTACACCGAGCGCGCGCTGTTCAACCATATCCTTGCCCAGCAGGACCCCGAAAGCGGCATGGTTTGCTATTTTCTGCCGCTGCTGAGCGGAGCCTACAAGGTGTACAGCACGCCCGAGCAGTCGTTCTGGTGCTGTGTGGGGAGCGGCTTCGAGAGTCACGCCAAATATGCCGAGAGCATATACTACCGTGCGCCGGGTAAGCTGTACGTCAATCTGCTCGCCCCTTCGCACCTCGACTGGACCGACGAAGGGATAACGCTCACGCAGACCACCGACTTCCCCGTTGCCGGCACCACGCGCCTGCATATCGACAAGGCCGACGGCCACAAGGCCACCATAGCCCTGCGCAAGCCCGAATGGTGCATACGTCCTCAAGTGAGAATCAACGGCAAGAAGGTGAAGGCCGTGCAAGCCGACGCCGACGGCTACATCAACCTGACAACGCGCTGGAAAGACGGCGACACCGTCGAGGCCGAGTTCCCGATGGAGCTGCACCTGGAGTACGCCCACGGCGGCACTGATAAAGACGGCTTCAAACGTGCCGCCCTGCTCTACGGACCGATAGTGCTCGCCGGCGACATGGGAACCGAAGGGATGGAGGCACCCGCCCCCTTCTCCGACCCGACCGTGCGCAACGACTACTACACCTACAATTACCACATCCCTGCCGGACTCAACACCACCCTCAGCGAGGCCGACCTCGTCGGGATACAGCGCCGCGAAGGCACCCTGGAGTTCACCCTCCCCGACGGACGCACCCTCCGCCCGCTCTACGACCTCCACCACCGCCGCTACACCGTCTATTGGGATATGCAGCCGTAGGGGCGCCCATCTCGCGACGCTTCCAGAATTCGAAGCTAATCCGGGAGTGGCAAATCCGCAAGTCTCCAAACTGCGTATAGTGGTAATATGCCAATAGTTCGACTGAACTGCAGGCCGCTTTCATCAGTATCCGACACCTCAAGTAGTCCAAAATTTTCCAACGAACAGCGTATGCCGATTGCAAGATTTTTCTTATTCATGAACAGCCGTAAACTCTTCATCTTTCCTGAAGTCCCGGACTTCACCTCTATTGGAAGGCACCTTGCGCTTTTGGCTACGACATATTCCACTTCAGAGGTGGCATTTCTCTCCAGATTTTCCCAGTAAAAAAGTTCATATTTACTCTGCGGATTGGAGGCTTTCATAAGTTCAAGGCCCGCCGTCAGTTCTGCCACGAGCCCTTTGTTCACAAGCTCAGGAGCGTCTCCAGCGAGTATAAGTCTGGTCAGTTCCCTGTCGTCATCATAGTTCATTGCCAACACACGAAGCAACAAACCTGTGTCAAGATAATCATACCTGATAAACTTTGGATTAACCTGCGCTCCCAAGGGGAGACCGTTTGCAGCTGACATCTGCACGGGGATGATTATTCCTGCATCGCGGAGAAGTCGCAGGGCTTCTTTTACTTCTTCGGTCTTATATCCGCCGTCTACTTTGCTGTAGACGAACTTCTTTCCCGACTGACGGACTACGGCCGACAATGTGTTACGGAGCAACTGCGGGTCGACTTTTTTCGCATATTTTGCAAAGTCGTCATAATAGCTTTGCTGGATGTCGTTCTGCTCGTCCTGACAAGCAGAATAATCCTGGGTTTCGACCCATGCGGAGACACTGGCAGGCATACCTCCTACCATTAGAAACGAGCGAAACTCCGATACGAGACGTGAATGAAGACTTTCTTCCACGGGATTGTGCCAATCAGCGGTCGCAATTGCCTCAATCCACATATCCTTGCCCTGCGCCATCAGAAACTCCTTGAACGACATAGGATACATAAAGATAGATCTGATACGTCCCACTCCGTAGGAAGGCATCTCATTTAATGTAAACTCCAGAAGAGATCCGGCGGCTACGACATGCAGTTCGGGATAATTCTCCTTGAAAAACCAGAGGCTTTTTAAAGCCGCCGGGCAATTCTGAATCTCATCGATAAACAACAGAGTGTCGCCGGGAATTACCTGCACATTATGCACAGCTCCGAGGCGCTGGCTCAGTTCGCGCACGTCGGAGATTTCTTCGAAAAGCGAACATAAATCCTTTTCCCTCTCAAGATTGATTTCAAGGTAATATCTGAACGTTTCTCCCAAGTGTCTTATGGCCCAAGACTTCCCGACCTGCCGAGCGCCGCGCACAAGAAGAGGCTTTCTACGGGGAGAATCCTTCCATTTCAGGAGGTCTACATCTATGTTTCTTCTGAGATATTCCATGTTATATTTGCTTCTTGGAATGCAAAGATAATCAATCCATTAAAAAATCCAAAGGAATAAACTGCAAATTTCGGATAAAATCCAAATGAATAATCGGCTGATTTCGGATAAAATCCAAAGGAATAATGGGCTGTTTTTGGATAAAATCCAAAGGAATCTACGAAATTCCTTCAGATAGCCGCAACCACGATATCGCCTCTCCGAGGCTCAGATGCAGATAGAGATTAGTATACCCCAGGCTCGACCTACGGTCGTCGCCTGGGGTTGTACACAATCTCGGCCTTCCGGGCCTCTGAGGGTGATATTAAGATAAATATATATGTTGGCTACCAAATAGTTGGGAGGGTGGTGCAGAACTACCGCAGACCATGTGGGGAAAGGGTGGTGCAGAACCAACAAATTTCGCCCATATTGTAGGGACGCACGGTTCGTGCGTCCGAGCATAATAGTTGAATTTAAGTTGATTATACGGACGCACGAACCGTGCGTCCCTACTTGCGAGGAATTTTGCAACGCCCTGCTACAGTTATATAACCGCTATGCGGTTACAATGGTGAGTACATACAATCACGCACTCCGGAGGGGCGGCGTTGGTGTAGCCATTGGTAAGCCATCAAGGGAGGGTTAGAGGGTGGCGATGAGGTAGATGGTGTAGGCGATGTATAGGAGAATCATCAGGGCGCCTTCGGAGCGTGTGATGGTACGGTCGCGGAAGAAGCGGCCTACAATCCAGAAGAGCAGCGATGCGCCGGTGAGCACCAGGAGGTCGATCTGCGTGACGCCACCGAAGGGGAGCGGACGCACTACGGCCGAGACGCCAAGAACCAGGAAGATATTGAAGATGTTGCTGCCGATTACGTTGCCGATGGCGAGGCCGGGCATCCCCTTGAGGGCGGCGATGATGGTTGTGGCCAGTTCGGGGAGAGATGTGCCCACAGCCACAACGGTCAGGCCGATGATGGCGTCGCTCACGCCGAGCGACGAGGCGATACCGGAGGCTCCGTCGACGAACCAGTTGCCGCCTCCCACGAGCGCACCCAGGCCGACGAGTGTCCAGACAACGGCCTTCCACATAGGCATGGGCGGTTTTGAGGCTGCTTCATCGGAAGCGCCGATGTCAGATCCGCAGCCGTCGTGGGCGCGTGCGAACGTCAGCCGCATAAAGATGGCGAACAGAAGCAGCAGCACGATACCGTCGGCGCGGCTTATGATGCGCTCCGGCCCTCCGAGCCATACGGCACTTCCGAACGCCAGAAGCACAAGCGAGGAGACCATCACCATAGGGATGTCGGCCGTAAGCACCATCCTGTCGACCTTGATGGGCTTGATCAATGCAGCGACGCCCACAATCATGAGGATATTGAAGATGTTGCTGCCCACCACGTTGCCAATGGCCAGCTCGGCATGATTCTCCACGCTGGAAAGTACGCTGATAACCAGTTCGGGCGCCGAAGTGCCCATGGCAACCACCGTAAGGCCTACGACCATATCGGAGACGCCCCAGCGGCGCGCCATATCGGCCGAGCCGTCGGTAAGCATATTGGCCCCCACAAGAATAAGCACAAGGCCCGCAATAAGATAAAATATATCCATACGCAACTATTCAAAACTATTTTTATATCTTGATTCTATATAGCAATCTGCTAATTTACAACTTTGTAAAAGTAGAGCTGACACCACGACATCGCCTCTACGAGGCTCAGTTGCTGATGATGCTCTCTACCCCCAGGCTCGGCCTACGGCCTTCACCTGGGGTTGGAAACAATATCGGCCCTCCGGGCCTCAGAGGATAATATATATTATTGAGGAGGGGAAATTGTAGATCCTCAGTATATTGTCCTGATTTTAGGCAGTCAATATTCATTCCCCTCCCCTATTCTGCAAATATACGACATTAGCGCCGGGATGCCATGTGGTAATGACCGTATTTAATGAAAAAGAGGGCGGTGCGCCAAAAACTCTATTTTTTTTGACGCACCGCCTTTTCGGGGGGTGAGGATGTTGCAGGATTTTATTATCAGTCAGTTGCACGGACGCACGAGCCGTGCGTTCCCACAATATGGCTGAAATTTCCGGTGTTGCAACACCGTCTCAACAGATCAAAAGATGTTATCTCACAATCACTTTGGAAACTTTGGAACCCTGACGGACGATGTAGAGACGGCCGGATTCGGGCTCGGCAACGCGACGTCCGTCGATGGTGTAGTATTCCTTGGGAGTATCGGCGCCATCGGCTTCCACGATTTCAACCGCGCCGGACTCGCCATTGGTGTAATGGAGGATAATCCGTTCGCTGACCGTGTTGTAGCTCGAGGCGAGACGGAACAGACCTGCGGGAAGAACGACATAGTAGTCGGCATCCTTTTCAAGGGAGATGGGCATTGTATAGCCGTCGTATTCGTCGCCGGCGAAGATTCCAAGCGAAGTTCCGGAGGTGGTGCCGTTCTTGGCCCACCACTGCTCAACGGCTACGGTGGTACCGGTGGGTTCGCCATCAACGAGCTCGCCCTTGATAACCTTGATGTCGGAAAGTTTAGAGGAAACGAGGGTGGTCTTTTCAGCGAATGTGAAGTCGATTGTGGTAAGCGACTCCATGCTGCTGCCGTCGGCCGGAGTGATGCTCTCGATTTTCACTACGGGCTTCTCCCATGCTCCTTCGTAATGAATGGTCAGGGCCTCGTTGAGCGAGCCTGCGGCATCCTTGACGATTCCGGCGGGGATGGTGACGTAGTAGTTCTTACCAAGCTCCATATTGAACGGAGTCATGTAGCCGTCCATATCCTCGGGGAAGAGTTTGACACCGTCGGTTCCTTCCTTGACGAGGCGCCATCCATCGACGGCTACGGTTTCGCCGACAGGCACACCTGCCACGAGACGACCTTCCACGACCTTGACGTCGGGGGTAGATTTCACCACGGATACGTCGCCGGCGAACTTGAATACGATTCCGTCCATCGAAGCGACGGAAGCGCCGTCGGCGGGAGTAACGGTGGTAGCGGTCAGAATACCGGGCAGAGAGCCGACGAACTGCGATGCGGAGAATGCGCTCTTCCAGTATGTGTCGTTCTTATAGGTGTCGAGCGAAGTGGAGGGCACGTTGACCACGGCTGTGGAGGGCACCTGATAGAAAGGTGCCTCATAGGCCTCATACCAGTCTTCGAGCTCCGCAGGAACTGCGCCGAGGCAATTGATGGTGACGAGCGACGTGCAGCCGAAGAACGCGCGAATCTGGATATTTTTTACGGACGAGGGAATTGTGACTTCGGAAAGCGACTTGCATTCTGCAAATGCGGCATTCTGAATGAGAGGAAGAGCGGAGGGGAGAACGACTTTGGTAAGGTTGGTTCCGGCAAAGGCCTGCTCGCCAATGAAGACGAGACTCTCCGGCATATTGATTTCAGCCAGTTTCGACTTACAGAAAGCAAAGCCGTCGATAGCCCGGAATTTGCTTCCGACCGTAATCTTCTGGATACCGGTACGGTCGAATGCCTCGCCGCAGATGCCGATAGTGGCAGCCGGAAGAGTATATTCAGTAATGGTGCTCTTGGCGGGGAATTCGACGAGAAGCGACTTGTCGGCATTGAAGAGGATGCCGTCCTGCACGGTGAACGACTTGTTGCCGGCCGCAACCTTGAACTCCGTGAGATTTGTGCCGGAGAAAGCGCCGGCGTCGAGAGTGGTGAGGGATGCCGGGAGAGTAACCTCCGAAATAGGGCAATCGTAGAAGCACTCACCCCCGATGGTCTCCAGACCCTCCGGAATAACGACGGATGAAAGTTTGGTCTGATAGAAAGCTCCCTCACCGATAGTACGAAGTGTTGAGGGAAGAGTGACCGATTCAAGTTTGGAACTCATGAATACGGCTCTTTCGATTGTCTCCAGCCCTTCGGGGAGTTCAATCGATGTGAAAGGAGCCTTATAAAAACATGAACCCTCAATTATGCGCAAGCTTGAAGGAAGCTTGACCGAAACGAGATTGCTGCAATTATAAAACGCGCTGTTGCCAAGCACCTCCACCCCCTCCGGGATATCAATCGACGAGATTTTTGTATAACCGAACGCATATCTGCCAATCGTCGTCAATGCCGCAGGCAGTTCAATCGACGCAAGTTCACAGTTGTAAAAGCCCATCGAGCTAATATAAGTAACTGTAGGGGGAAGAGTTACGCCAGGCGTCTTCGTATAATGGAATGCATATTCACCGATTCCGACCACCGTATATGATTTTGCATCGGCATCCTGAACAGCCTGTGGAATCGCTATGGCTTCGGTAATCGTGGTTGGCACGTCGCTGACCTCGACTGCCGTTTCCGACATGACCTTATAGGTAATGTCGTTGGACTTGAAAGTATCGCCCACAGCGGCATAAGCCGTAAGCGAACCACACACGCAAGCGAAAAAAGGAAGTAGAATTTTTCTCATGCCTAATTGATTAAGTTGATTTAATATTAAGTAATTGATTGATTATCGATGCATTCACATCCGGGTGGAATACGCCGTTGAAACTTCGACAAAGCTAAACATTATTTCACACTTTAATGAAACTAATTTTGTTAATTATTGCTAAAGCGACGATATTACCCGCAAATAGACACAAAAGACCAAGCATGACGTCCAAAAATTTATATAAACACCCCAGATTGATAACAGAATGCCAATCCCGCAAATATAACGCAGGATAGTATGGGCTGGAATACATCGTCTCCATAAGAGAGTCCTCTCCCATCCTGAAAATAAGCATAGGACGTGTCATAATAGCCCATCCGGGTAAAAAATAGGGCGGTGCGTCAAAGCTAAGCCTTATGACGCACCACCTTTTCGGGGGTGATGGTGTTGCAGAAATTGTTGATTTTGCAACACCCTCTAAACGAATCAAAGAATTATTTCAGGAGAACTTTGGAGACTTTGGAGCCCTGGCGACGGATGTAGATGCCGGGCTGGGGATTGTCGACACGGACACCCTGGAGGTTATAGTACTCGACGGGAGCGTCGCTTTCGGCAACGGCGGCATTGACATTCTCAACGCCACCGGAGGTGCTGAGCTTTCCGATGCGGGCATGCTTGTAGGTGAAGCAGTCTTCATCGTTCTTCTCGGCGCTGGAGGAGTCGTCGCCGTGATAAGGAGTTGTCGCATTGTCGAAGCAGGTGGGATCGTAGGGGGTAGAGCCCGTGGCACCCTGGCCGTAGGTATCAATTACCATGACGCCGATACCTGTGTTCTTGATGTAATCCTCGGTGATTCCGAGCTTCGAGAGCGGGAACTTCCACTCATAGAAGGTATGCTGGTTGGTGGGAACCTCGCCGATGAGGTCAACGAAATTGTCGTTGGTCTGGAGAATCATCGGGTCGTATTCGAAATCCTTCTGGCCCCAGATGTGCTTGATGGAAGGAAGAAGACCGTCCTGACAACCATAGAACGGAGCGTCGATGCTCACGCAGTAGGGGGCGCTGTAGCTTGTGGCGCCGTTTTCGTCGGGGAAGAACAGACCGGGGGTGCCTACTGTGGATTTCGTGCTGCCGACCCAGATGCAGTCGGTGCCGTTGTCGAAGGTATTTGTGGCAATGCGGTCGCCGTCGTCCCAGATGGTGTAGCCGCCGGTGAGTTTGCCGGTCATCGACTTGTAGGGATCGAGGTCGAATGCAATCATCAGTCGTCCGTCCATCTGATAAGGCTTGGCGGCGCCGTTGGTGAGAATGCCGGAGGTGCCGTAGAGGTCCCAGACGGTGTAGACATACTGCACACCGAGGTAAAGATTGTCCTTATCGTAGGCTGCGTAGACGGCGTAGGAGTCGACAACGGGATATTCATGCTTGCCCTTGATGGCGCCTGCGATGTCGCGGGCCACGCCCTGGGCGATGAGGTCGTCGTCGGTCCAGTTGCTGAGGGCGTTGGGAGCAATGCACATGCGGTTATCGTTCTGCACCTTGGAGAAAGTCATGTTGACGGTGCGGTTGGAGCCGACTTTGCCGTCGGGGTTTACCTTATAGTAGTCGGTGTTGAGGCTGTTGCCCGGCTGGGGCTGGGGTGCCTCGGCACGTGTATAGGTGAAAGTCTGCACGTTGGAGCCAGCCTCGTTGGCCACATAGGTGGTGATTGTGGTGGTCTCGGTAAGTTCGATTGGCTGCGAATAAGTAGTGGAGGAGGCGTCGGGTGTAGTTCCGTCGAGGGTATAGTGGATAGCCGTAGCCGGCTCCACGGTAAGAGTCACCTTAAGAGTTTCTGCGAAGCGTTTGCCCGAAGCAGGATCAGCCTTTACGACGGGCTTGACAGGACCGGCTTCGTAGACACCTTCGTCAGTAACCTTGCCCTTAGGACCGCCGGCTCCTTTATATAGATGACCATTGGCCGGAGCGCCGGAGACATCGCCGGTCTGGCCGTTGTCGCCCGACTTGAGGCCGTCGCAGAAGAGGAAGCCCTTAAGGCCCGAGGGATCGCGAGGGAATGTGTATTTCCAGATATTTCCTTCAACCTTAGTCATTGCGACACCGGGCCAGGAGGTGGAGGGGCTGCTCCAGTAGTGGATATTGACGTTGGCCCAGGAAGTAACGGAATTGTCGTAGTAGATGGTCACCGTCTCGGGTTCGGGATCAGGATCCGGGTCGGGGTCGGGACCGGGCGTGCCGTCGGAATACAGGACGGCTATGCCGGTGGATCCGACGGTGCCGGAAATCGTAGATGAGGTGACGGTGAACTTGTTGCCGCTGACGCGGTCGGTGTATGTACCGGCGGGGCAATATTCACCACCATTCTTGACGGAGACGCTACCGCTGGTCTTGCATACTACCACTGCGCCACCGCCCTTACGCGTTACAGTAAAGGTGTTTGATCCGACCTCGCACCAGTCGGGACGGCCGACCATGGCGTTGCGGAACTTATTGACTTCGGCCACAGCCTTACCGGTGAAGGCCGTAGAGCCTTTCCCGACCTTGATGTTGTTGAAGCCGGTGGTGTTGGGGCGTGCGAGATATAGGGCGGTTGCGCCGTTGCGGCATGCGAATGAGGCGTATGCGCGGTCGATGACGCTCTGGCTCACATTCTGCGACCACTCGCCGTTGGCATAGGTGTCGTGGCTCTCAGCCCAGTAGACCATGCGGGTGTCGGGGCAACCCTGGTTGACGGTATGGTCGCCTCCGTAACCGAAGGGGATACCGCCGTTTTCGCGGGCCGCACCGTTGCTGTATTTGTTGTCGGTGACCGACATGAAGGTGGTGTACTCCTTTATAATCGAAGCGTCGGGTCCGGGAGAGTCGAGAATCTCTCCGTAATGATACATACCTTCAACGGAAGTGACGGCGGTCCAGAAGCCGCAATTCTCGGAGGGAAGGGCGATATGTTTGGCGGCATCCCAGCGGATACCCTTCACGCCGAGATCATGGAGCTGCTGAACGTAGGCCTTGGCGCGGGCGATGACTTCGGCATCTTCGGAATTGATATCGCCGTAGTCGCCGAGCTGATTGTGGGTGATGGAGTTGCGGTCGCCGTAGTTGATGCCGCCGTTCCAGCGCACGCGGCCGTTGGAGTCCCACCATGTGTCGTGGTAGCCGGCGGTCTTGTCGACATGGTTGGCAACAACGTCGACGATGATTTTGATTCCATATGTTGCGGCCTCTTCGCAGAGGGCCTTGAGGTCGTCGGCAGAGCCCATGCGGCTGCTTTTGAATGCGATATCGTAGGGGCGATAGAGGTCGTGCCAGGGAGAGCCGGGGCCTGCGTCGGGCCGCTGGAGCGGACTCAACTGGACGGCACCGAAACCGGCCTCGGCGATAGCGGGCAGTTCAGCCTTTACCTCTGCCATGGTCCAGTCAAAACAATGGAGGATGTTCCCCTCCTGAATGGATGCGGGCAGCCCGTAGTCGGCCGCCACAAGCATCCCGGCCGAGCTCATGGCGAGCATCAGCGCAAGGAAATTCCTTTTGATGAAATTCATGATGTAAGATGTAAGTAAGATAAAAAAGATGTGTTCTTGAAGCGTACGGCAAATTTAGATATTATTTATCTTTTTTACAAAAAGCAAAAATACGCATTTGAATCTGCGGGATGATGGGCAAAGGCATACAAGGAAGGCGGTGTGTCAAAATTCGAAATCTGACACACCGCCTTCGGGAGGTATATTAAAATGAAAGGGAAAGCAGAATGGGTTAAGCCATTGCACCTTCGTGATGCTCGACCTCAACGCGGGCCGAAGCGAAAACGCTCAGATCAAGGCGCTGCATGAACTCTATGATAGCACGGGCAGCCTTCACGCTGACGCCGGCTGCATTCAGCTCGGGAGCATAGGCTGCGACAGCCATTACGCCGGGATAGACGCCCAGAAGCGCGCCGCCCCACGAACGTTTGGCCGGCAGACCGGAGAGCACGAGCCACGGGCCATTCATTTTGTGCGGGCCGTGGGCGGCCATCAGGCCTACGATGTTCTGGGAGATGGCTCCGTCGAACACGATTTTGCCGGTTGCGGGGTTGACACCGTCGGCAGCCACCGTGGCTCCCATCATGGCCAGCTGACGGGTGGATGCGGTAAGAGCGCGTGCGCGATTGTAGAGATCGACCGACATTGCGGCATCGTCGTAAAGATAGAATCCTGCCTCAGCGAGCTTATCGACAACCTGATTTTCCTCGGCGGCGTGCTTTTCAGCTTCGTAGAGACGGTCGTTGAGCACCGGTGCGTCGCCACCCATCATATCGATGGTGCGGTTGACGAACAGATTCCATTTCGAATCGGGGTCGCCTACTGGCTCTACGGCCGAGAATGCGCGGACGCCGCGCGCACCAAGATGGTGAGGTTTCTTCTCCACTTTATGCATGGGGCACTGACCTGACTTCTTTACAAGTTCGGCAGGAGAGTTCTGGGATAAGAGGACCGACGACAGGGGCACTTTTACTATATCGGCCATAGGCGACTTGATTTCAGAGTCGCCTTTGGAGATTGTCGTGCCGTCGGCGAGAGTTACGGTAATGCCGAACTGGCCGGCCTTGGCCTCGTGGTTGCGGGGGTCGATTTCGCCCTCTTTGAGGGATTTTACCGATTCATAGGCTTCGTCGAGTGCGCGGCGGATGTCGTCAAAAGAAATTTTACGTTCCATATAGTTTTTATTTATTTGTTTGTTAGCGATATATCCGGAATAATTCGGGCGAGGCGCCCGTATCAGAAAGTGTAGCCGAGCGACACCAGGAAATGGCCGGCTCCAAGATTCTTATGGAGCTTCACAAAGTCTGTGCCATAGCTCAGGCCGAGGTTCATATGGCGGTATTCGAAACGCAGTGCGGCATGCCAGCCCATCTGGAACCGGCGCAGATGTTCGCTGCCCATTTCATCCTTGCTGAAAAGGTTGATGCCGCGGGAGCCGGTCTGCAAGCTGCCGAGATTCATACCCGGAACTACATTTTCTATCTCGGTATCGATTTTGGCATGGCCATAGGCCTGAACCCTGAAATCGAGGCCGAGTTCGGGAGTGAGATAGAAGCCCTCGGCTACCGGCACACGATAACTTACGTTGACCGGTACGTTGAAATTAATAAACGTGACGTGGGCTTCCTGCTCGACAGCATCGAGGTATTCGTCGTCGATGAGATCTTTTTCGTAAAAGAGGAAACGCGCGTCAAGCCCGGTACCGACATAGAGCGGCAAAGAGTTGCTTACGCGGAAGTCGACGGAATAACCTACACCAAAGCCGTTGGTATAGACGTTGTCGGCACCTTTGGGGTAAAGGGTGGTAAGGTCGTAGAACGCGCCTACGCGCTGCACCCGGGCAGGTGCATCTGCTTCTGAAGCCATAGCGGTAGTACCGGCGAGAAGGAAGGCTCCAAGGGCGAGTAAAACGGATTGTTTCATAGTTTCTTTAATTGATGCCGCGACAGTAAAGCGGCAAACGCCAATATATTTTGTATGTCTAAAAGCCGTTATCGAGATTCAGCGGACCTCGGATAACCGCTCGTGTGTGTTTATCATAAAAACCGCAAAAGGGCGGGATTGGTTTGGCGACGACTGCCAAAAAGTGCAAAAATCCATGACGGACGGCCATTGTGGCGCATCCTTGGTGTAATGCCGATGATACAGCCGGAGGTATTCACGGGGGGTCAATAATACGCGCCGCGGTCTACTCACAGAACAATTACATGAGGTTTCGTTTCTACATCATGATTGGCCAGTGATTCCACGCAGTTTTCATTCATGCTCATCTGCCTGATCCATTCAAGTGATACCAGCTGCTGCTTCCGGTTGTCGGCAATCCCGGGAAGAATCATCTCTTCCATTGCCATTGATTTTTTCTTTGACGGAGGCCTCGTTCCATAAATAACATGTGCGGTCCGCTTCTTTTTAATCAACAATCGTCGCGCTCAAAATATTCACTCCGTCGGGGGGAATGTACAATTTTCATCCGTGAATGTTAAAATATTTGGTCGCACTGATGTTTTTCCCCTATTTTTGTATAATTCAATCTCTCAATGGCAAACCACCCGAGGGGGAGAAACCGTCAACCGCTACAACACCATCCGATGGCAATGGGAGAATTCGTGCCAAATAAAAGCATGTATGCGTCGAAGCGACTCGACGTACAGTCAGTACGCTTTTTGAAAAGCATGTTTCCACTCGATGTTGCCGACTGCCAGATTGAAGAAGGAGGCAGCACACCAAATATTGACGGCTATATCGACTTTCTACTTGACGACGGAACCGCCTATGAACGAATCGCAGTGCAAGTCAAGCATCTGACCACGCCCGAGTTCAATGGAATAGCTTACTACGACATTCCAAAATCAATCTATGCATATTCCGAACGCCACAAAGGCGAGGTAGTGATATTCATTGCCTGCGACCCCGATGCGGGCAAATTCTACTGGCGGCTTATCAACTCCACCGCCATCGAGGAATATAAGAATCGTTCGGACCATATTCAAGATAGAGGGCGCTACTACTTTAAAGTTGAAGAAATCTGTTCAAAGTCCAATCTGGATGAGACCGTGGCCCTATGGAAGAGACTATATCGAGACAGGATGTCGTCAATCAAAGACGAACGGCAGATGGCAACAGACTTAGTAGCCGTCTATATGGTCGCGTTCAATGGTATCAACGGCACGTTTCACGGAATGGCCGATTCGCACATAGTACGCGAGGAAGTTGCTCGCCTTATGACACTTATCAACACTGGCACAGAGAAGAATCTCATCCTGCTTACCGGCGACGCGGGCAGCGGCAAATCAGTGATTATTAAGGACCTAATTGAAGAATTTCGGCAGTCATCTACCCCTGTGATCGCTATCAAGGCCGATACCATCGACGACCAAAGCAACCCGGGATGGTTTGAACGCGTCCACAGTACCATCGCTACGCTTGCCTCAGGTGAAGAGCGGGTTGTGGTGGCAATTGACCAGATCGACGCATTGTCGCAAAGCATGTCGAACGACCGCAACCGGCTCAACGCCATGCTGAATATTCTTTCGGAGTTCAGCAGGTGGCCGAACGTTATAACTATTGCCTCGTGCCGAAAGTACGATCTGGAGTTTGATGCTTCGCTCAATCTTCTGAAACAAAAATCAGAGATAATAGAGGTGGGACTACTGACCGAGCTGGAGCTTAACTCGGTACTTCAACAACTTGACAGCGCCCTAATCACCCAACTTGACGCTTCCACGCGCATGTTGCTGAAAAATGCCCAAAACCTCAATTCTTTCTGCTACTTATATCGCAACGGACAGCGCAACTTCCATTTTCAGAATCCAATCGAGCTATACGACGCTCTATATGAGACCGTGATAAGCTCACAGACAGCATTTCCGCCGACTCATCTTGAAGACGTTCTTTTCAAGATAGCGGCATGTATCAAATCTTCCGAAACCTTAAGACCTGTATGGAAGCCCAGCGCCTCCAGTCAGCGGGCCTTCGCATATCTCGCAAGTAGCGGCATACTTATAGCGGATTCTGGCTCTGTAACTTTTTTTCATCAGACATTCTACGATTATGTTCTGGCGCGGAATTATATTACACGCAATGCCTCGTTCATATCCGATCTTGAGACCGAATTTCAGGGTCTTGAAGTACGTGCCACTATAAAAGCCATACTCGAATACTATCGCGGCCATGACGAAAACAAATACTCAGAGGAACTTACCCAGCTGCTGAAATCAAACCGTATCAGGCTGCATATCAAGCTATTAGCAGTGTCACTAATGGCAAGTGCCGAATATCCACGACCCTGCGAGAAGCGTGTGCTGAGTCAAATATGCAATTCCGACAAACGTCTGCTCGTACATTTCCTGCGAGGGGCCGAAAGCGACGGATGGTTTCAAACCGTACTCGCCATGGCGGAGAGAGTATTTCCTCCTGCCGAAAAGGATGAAGTGCTTTTCGCGCCTCTGGTCTCGTGTCTCGCACGATATTCATTCCGACATCCGGATGATATTTTCAAGGCGATCAACATTATAGGCGATACCGATCTGCGTGCAAATGCCATTTCTTATGTATTATCGGGCCATAACGACTACAACAATTCTTTTGTAAAGGCGGCCTACGACTCAAAATGCCATGACAATCCCCATTCGGTGATTTACCGCATAACAGACGCCATAAACAGCAATCCGGATTTCGCATTCTCACGAATCGAGCGACTGCTGACATCCTATTTCGAGGCAGACCCCACTATACGCCGCAACCAGGGCTACCATATTGTAAATGAACTATGCGAGAAGATCCGGCGAATTGCTCCCACAAGACTTCTCGTGGCGCTCCACAACTCTATTATAAAAATAATCAGGACCACAGGCCGAACCAGCATCTCCGGCCTAAGTCAGACAGCGCTCTTCGATTCATTGCGCACTCATTACGACGAAGCGATATTGCATGTCTACGAAAATCTCCTGCTTGACAATGCTGCTGACTTAAACACCATGATGCCAATTATAGACGAATTGCTTCTCACATGCAACGAGACCGCTGTGTCGATAGCATTCATGGTCATGGAAAAGAATCCGAAGCTATTCCGATATGCAATTGATGCGGTCCTGGCCACCGCCGGCGGCGTCGACAAATATCTACAAGGTTATACTGAATTTTTCTTCATGGAGATGCTGAAGACTCACTACAGCACCCTTCTGCCGGAAGAAGCCACAAGCTACCAGCGGTGGGTACTCTCCTATCAATCGCAGGCAGACATGATTAGTCATCCGCAACGCGACCGGGATGAACTTCTATACCCGACCCTCTGGTGGAATAAGTGGAAACTCATCTGCAATACCCTTCCTATTCACGGGCTGCTGCCTGAGATGAAAAAATGCAAAGGCGAACTTATGCGCAGATTCCAGAGAGAGATAAAGGTCAGGCGCATATCTCATACGGTCGGAATGGCAAAGATTTGCGGAGGAATGGTCTCGGACCAGACATATAGCCAATTCAACCGCAAATGCTGGCTCCGCTCATTTCTAAAACTGAAGAAAGACCGGTGGAACAGCCGCGACAAAGAGCCCGTTACCGTCAGAGCTCATGCCGATGCCTTCAGGAAGCATGTAGCAGAAAGTCCGGAGATCTATATTAATCTGGTAATGGAGATTGCAGCCAGAGAGGATATAAATCCGGAATATGTCGAAGCCGGGCTCGAAGGTCTGATAGATGGAGGGGGCAATCCCGAAGCGATGTGGACCATCGCCTCACGATTCATTACTTATGAATACGCGAAGTCAAACCGCTTCTTCTTCGGAAAAATCATACAGTTTTACCTTAATACTGGCGGAGAATATATCGACTATATAGTGCCGATATTGATTGACATCGTCAAACAGCCGGTTGATTCTATCGTTACGGCCAAGACTGAAACGACTCTTGAAAATGCAGCAACCGATATGCTGAATCATGCAATCAATTCCGCTCCGGGAGAGGCGATGCGCCAGATTATTCATCTGTGCAGTATTCCGGGACGACGGCAACAGGGCTACACCATAATTTCAGACCTGGTTCCGACTGTCGATGTGGCGTTGCTTACTGTGCCGCTACATTTCCTATATACTACTAATTGCTTTGACAAGCGACTCTATTTCAATCTGCTGCCGACGATTCTCGAGCGGATGGGTCCGGAAGCGTTGCTGATTCGAGGAGATGCAATTCAATGGTGCTGTTATTATAAACGCGACGAAGTTGCGGATTTCCTCGACATGGCCGAAACCGACGTCCGCACACACCGGATGCTCGCCCAAATATATTACTACGGACTGGCAACAATCGAGAGTGCAGGATTTTGCCGAGAGAGACTTGAAAGAATTATAGCCGGAAACAACGAGGATACAATAGCCACACTTGTACAAACCTCACTCAAAACGTTCTGCGACGAAGACTTTAGAGATTTCGCCATGGAATTTCTCCGCCGTTTCGCCGATGACAAACGCAGACCGGTGATACATGCGTTCTGCGCTTATTGCGACAGTCTTCCACTGGAAGCATTGGATTTCTATTGCTCACTATCCGGGAGTTGGCCGACCGATAGAACGCGCGAAGCATATGAACAACTGAAATATCTCACAAAATGTGTAGATATCCGTCCTGTGAAATGTCTGGAGTTCGTATTGAATCAGAAATTCACCGAGTTGGAAGATTCCATGTTTGTCGACGAGGAGGTGGTGAAGCTTTTGCTCATGATTTACAAGAAGTTGAAAATCATCGAGAATGGTAGCCTCTTGGAAAAAATCATGGATATGTTCGACGAATACATTTCCCGCGGCAACAGAGTTTTATTTCAGGCCACAAACCATCCATAGCTACTTATGCCTACGGCGCCATAAATTTAATCCGGCTGGTGCGGATGCCATAAGGATATTTTCACTATCTTCGCGATATGGGAAGGTTCAACGACTTCGAGCGCTATACGGATTTCTCGTTCTGGAAGGAAATCTGCGAGAAACACGGGACGCCGCGCCAATACCGACGCGGGGAGTATTTCGCGCATTCAGGCGAAATACTGAGATATTGCGGATGGATCAACGCGGGAGGATTCAAACACACGCTCTCAGATGACGACGGCAATCTCAAGACAGTCGGCTTTGTGTTCGACGGCTCGGTACTTGCCAACTACAGCAGTAATTTCCGCGAGCAGCCGATGCCGACCGACATTATTGCCCTGAGAGACTCCGAGGTCATTGTCGTACCGGTGGAGTTTATCAGAGAATGCCTGAGCAACGATCAGGAGCTGCACCTGAATTTCCTGCAGTCGCTTTTCGACCAGGCCTACAGGACGATACTCGACAATTACCGCATATCATCCTACGCCCGATATGTGCAGCTGATCGAACGATTTCCACGCATTCTGGAGCTGGTGCCGCTAAGCGAAATCGCATCGTATCTCAATATATCGCTGCGTCAGCTCCACCGGTTCAGAGAAATGCGCCTAAGCCGACGTGGAGACTCATCCCGGCAGCACGGCTTAGGATGAAGGAATGTGGAAGATGTGACAAATGTCACCGATTTTTTTTGAGGGTATACGTAAATTTGCGAGGTATACATCATTCCACTGACTTATGATTCTTAAAAGACTTCTGTTTATTGCCACCGCGATTGCCGTCGTAGCGGCAGACGCTCCGGCCAAAGCCCCGAAAATGACCAAGGAGCAAGAAAAGGTGTTCGACGACGTAACGGTAACCCTCAAAAACGGCGATGTAGAGAGGGGAAAAGTGACATCCTACTGGAACAAGACCGTCGGGAAAACGCTCAACCAGGATTTCAAGATGAAAACAGACGATGGGCGCGAGCTGAAGCTGACCTACGAAGACATAGACTCGATATGCTTTCCAAACCGGATAAAGGGTTATATCAAGACCTGGCGCGTCTATAATGTCGCCACTCCTAAGCTTGGGAAAAAGAACGCCGTTTCGGTATGGATTTCGGGCGAGGGGGAGCGCTCTGCGCATGCACGGATCATAGCTCCATCGACACGACTGTATGTAAAGCGCGGTTTTCGCGATGTATGGACCGTATATCCCCTACCCTGCCTCAAACTCGACAACGACAGTGTAGCCTATCCTTTTTACTATGAGGAAAACGGCGGATTCAATCTCGGCGTGATGAAACACTGGATGCGTAAAAACAATCCCGAGCTGTTCGACCACATCGAGCAATGGTTCAAGGCCGACAAAAAGCGTAAAAAAGAGGTGCCGGACCGCTGGGCCGTAATGCTCGATGCCGTAGAAGATTTCTATAACACCCACACATCAAACGAACAACAATGAGAGAACTCCTATCGACACTGATTGCCTTGGTCATACTTATCATTACCTCGCTTGCGGGAGCTCTTAAGGCTTCGGCGAAAAACGACAGCGACAAGGACGCCCGCATAGAGGCAAAAGTATGGTTCAAAGACGGCCGCATATACGAAGGCGAGCTCCCCAAACACTGGCTCACTTATCGTCAGACTTTCATCAATCCGGGCCATAATTTCCACATTGTGTCGGCGGATAAGCCCGGCAAGACAATAAAGTGCGAGGCATCGGAGGTCGACTCCATCCTTATCACGGCAAGTACTCACACGAGTTTCAATGCCGGAGATTTCTACCTGCCGGCGGCAAATATCTCTTTCAAGAAAGGGAAATACAAGCTTATCCGCCGCATTGCATCGGGACGCCACGTGGATTTCTGCAAAATGCCATATATCGGCAATTGCGTGGTAAGCGGGATGAATATGGACCAACGCATCGAGGTATGGTATGTAAGGTTCAAGGATACAGGCAAGGTGGTATGGTTTTTCAGCAACCCGCTTCAAAACGGGTGCCATAAGGGAGAATTCAATCCCGGAGCTCTCGCATCCGATGTTAAAAAGACCAATCCGGGACTATCGGAGAGCATAATGCAGAGATTTTCTTCGAAGGATAAGGATACACGCCGCAGCTATGCCACTGAGGTAATGGAGAATCCGCAGGTATTTGTAGATTTCGTCGACGAATACCTTACCAATCAAACATCGGAATGAAACGCTTACGTTGCATCCGGCTTTTCCTGCCGCTACTATCGATTCTTGCGGCGTGTACACCCTCGGCCGAAGATATTCCGGCACCTAAAGAGCCTGATACAGTCGTTCCCGTGGCCAGGAGCATTACGGCGGATGCCGGAGGCGGCGACGTAGAGCTACGCTTCAGGGCCAACACCGCCTGGACAATACACTACGCTGACGATCGGAAGGCGACGTACGGCACGCTAAACGCCGAAAAAGGGAGCGCTTCGGATGCATGCGGAGTGGTTTTCACCATGCACCCGAATACCTCGGCCGACGCCAGGGAAGTAACATTCATAATAACGGCCGGCCGAGCATCGGCGGAGGTAACGGTGAGGCAGCCGGGGCTCGGCGTGGAACTGCCGGGCGAAGATGAGGTGCGCGAATATCTGGTCCGGCTCTTCCATGACACCGACGGTCCCAACTGGCGGTTCCGGGGCAAATGGTGCTCTGACCTTCCTATCGACCAATGGGGCAGCGAGATAAAATATAAGGACGGGCGGCTTGAGCTGATTCTCGGCGAACACTATATGAAAGGTAAACTCGACCTCTCCGGCTGCAAGGCGCTCGTGAGCATCCGAGCATCGAAAAACGAACTGACGGAGGTTGACCTCAGCGATTGCCCTCTGCTTGAGGAGGCATATTTCATCAGCAATTCCCTGACGAAAATCAATGTGGAAGGTTGCCTGTCGCTCCGACGCCTCTATGTGGGCTACAACATGCTGACCGACATATCGGTCGGATGGTGCACGACCCTCATAGAATTAGGCTGCGAGAACAACAGCCTTACCCAAATCGATCTGGAACGCTGCGTGGAGCTTCAGGAACTACAATGTTCAGCCAACGGCCTGATGCGTCTTGAAATTCCACACCGCAGGAAGCTCAGGGATCTGTGGTGCTACGACAACCGCATCAAGTCGCTTGACCTGAGGGGTGCGCCTTTTCTCAGCGTGGTAAGCTGCTTCAACAACGGCCTCGAGAGCCTTAAAATCGAGGAAAATAACCGTCTGGCCATTCTATGGTGTTTCGGCAACCGCATAGGTGGTGAGATTCCGCTCTGGATGGACAGGATTTCTCAATTCCGCTACGATGAGCGCTATGAATACCCAGACGACGGGAAGCCGACCATAGACCACGGCTACGGATGGTGGTATCCCGGCGAACCGGCATCCGGCCATCATGCAAGATAATATTTAAATATTGTCCGAATTTTTTCGTAACTTCACACGCTGCAGAGCAAACGGATGATACAAATTCATATTATCCGCGCTTTGCGGGTGATATTTCGTCTCACATTCAAAAGGATTTATTTCATTAAGTATGAAGACCGTATTCCGATCGAAAATCGACTGGTGGGTCTGGCTTGTAACGGGCGGCTTTCTTGCCATCATATGGTTTTCCGCCATAGGGATGTCATGGTGGTATGTGACTTTTGTGAGCGGAGCGATGACGCTGCTGTACGCTTGGCTTATGTTTGGCTGCTGGTATGAAATCGACGGCGACGATCTGGTAGTATATCAGTTCTTCAGACCGACACGCCTTCCGATTTCAAACATAAAGGATGTAAGGAAAACAAACGGCTATCTCGCCACGGCCGGAATGTCGCATCTACGTGTATCCATAAGTTTCATTGATCGTTCGGTATGGAAGAGTTATGCGCCATTGGAAATATCGCCTGCCCATCGCGATAAATTCATAACGCGACTTATCGAAATCAATCCTAATATTAAAGAAATCAAATGTTAAGCAATAGAGTAAAACGGAATATCTGGCTGACGCTATCTACCTTATCAATAGGCTGTATCATCGACAGGACAGTCCGTGTGATTGATGGGTCGGCGGAATGGTGGAGCCTGGCATCGGCCATTGTGATAACCGCCTTCTGCACCAAATTCTACCTCTGCTATCGCAAGCAGGTGAAAAGCGGCATCCTCTTCGGTCGCACCAAGAGCTTCAAATAATTGGAGGATGAAGTCATTTAACCTTGTTCTTCAAATGGCTTCACAAGGTATGTTTTTTCAAGAATTTGGCCTCTTTTTGGCTGATTTCGCCCTCATTTTCGGTCACGATGCCCGCATCGCTCCCTCAATTTCGGGTTAAATCCGCTCAAAAACAGTCTCAAATTCTTTTCGAAGAAAAAGTTTAAATGAGTTCAATGAATATCGAGGATTTCAGGGAATATTGCCTGGAGATGGACGGCGTCACGGAAAAGACCCCCTTCGGGAAGTTTGCCCGTCGCTATGACTCCATTCTGGTATTCTATATACTCGACCATATGTTTTGTCTGGTCGATATTGACGATTTCTCTTATGTGACGGTAAAATCCACACCCGACGAAATCGATGAGATTACCATGAACCGGACATCGGTAAGCAAACCGCTGAATCTGAATGAACGTCACTGGATTCAGCTCGACCTGAATGGCGATATTCCGGATCAGGAAATTTACCGGCTTGTAAAGCGTGCCTACAATATCGTCAGGGCAAAATATGCTAAGAAAATCGTCGGCGACTGAAACTTGGACCGCTGCCCCGGGCTCAAAAGGAAGGCCTAACGCTTTCCTGCGCACAGGGTTAGAAACAGTGCTATGACAATGCTCGACAATAGGGCCGGGAGATTGGTCTCATCGCAAAACAACGCCTTGACAAGCCAATATATTCCGCAGATTGCCGACAGTATACCGACTACCATACAGATTGACCTGCCCGAGATTACCACTCTCCTATCGTTTTTGATTTCCATATGCAGATTATTTAATAAATGGTGCCGTCAGAGATATTTTTTTGCCTCCCTGATGCTGAGAGGATGCATCTTCTGCCGGTGTCTGTCGATGAAATCGCGTACCCATTCCGGGTCGGACTTGGAGTAATCCCGCAGACTCCAGCCGATAGCTTTGTTGATAAAAAACTCAGAGCTGCCGAAATTATTGACAAGAATCCTCTCGAGCAGAGTAACATCCGTGGCACGCTTCCTGCAGAGCTGATGATCGATGGCGATTCGGCGCACCCAGAAGTCCTCATCTTCCGACCACCTCAGCATCAAATCATTAATTCGGCTATCCGTGAACGCGATATTGCCAATCACCCTGTCCAGCCCGTCGATTGTGTCCCACCACTGCTTTGAACGGATAAACCTTTCTATCGTGGCTACATCATCGTAGGCAAGGACTTTTTGCATAGCCACGAGGTAATCCTTCACAACATACTGAAACTCGCGATGCTCATCATTCCAGCACCGCTCAAGAAAATTCCAGTCGACAAGTCCATTTTTCTTTTCACGGCCAAGCATGGATTTATAAACGGCCCGTCGTTCCGGCGTGGGAATCCCGTAATACGTGAATTTACCGCGCATATACGCCGCCATATTACCGGCGGATTCATCATCACGCAACAGTTCAAACGCAGCCTTTATTTCCTGATATTTATCCATATGTTTGCCCTTAGAGAAGTTTGCTTTCTATTATCTGTTTTTTCTTATGAAAACTTCCTTTAATGAAACTCTCAAGAGTGGCAATCTCCTGATAAATCTCAGACAAGGATGCGGCAATTTGTTTCTGTATGGACACCTCCTCCGGGACTACGATCTGATACGCTATTATTGTATCGCGCTTGCCACGAGGCATTTTCGCGCCTTTAATATCCGACATTATATGGTCGAAGAATTGCTGCTGCCGCAACGAATAATATATAAATGCGCTGTCGAACCGAGATTTATCCGTATTACGTAAAACCAGAACGTCGGGACTGCAACCGCCATCAACATCAGCCAACCAGATTTTCCGGAGATAAGGCCGGATGTTGGACAGAAGAATATCGTCCTTCTTATATGAAATGACTGATGCAATATTCGGAATTCCCTTATAAGGCTCAACTCCTTTGCAATGTTGCAGCATATTGTCAGTGCTGACATAGACCGAGGGCGCGATTTCGGAATATGGCACACGGTCTCCGACAAACTCCAGACAATCTCTTAACGTCACGGTCTGCCCTTGAATATTGGAAATCAATCGGCGCGCCCGGGAGTGTAAGGAGTCAATCCTATCGGAAGCTTGCTTAATTTTCATATCAATGTTGTCACACCCGGCAATAATCTCATCCTGCACCGGTTGGGGGGCATTTGGGATTTGAATCGACATATAATATGTCATATTCAGATTCTTAATGTTGCCCATCCCGGACTGCATCGAGAAGGTGTGACCTTCATTATAGAAATTATTAAGAAGATGAAAAACATATCGGGACTGAAAGCGTGCGCTGGCTTTCAATCTCAACCTGACGGTGAAGTTGCTGAAGGAACAGATGGAATCATGGGAATCGAAATAAGCGACCCGACCTACGGCCTGAGTCTGGCTACCTCCTGATTTCTCCAAAATTATATCTCCGGAGGCAAGAGTGCGTTTTTCCAATTGCTTTTCTTCCACCGGGAGGATGACTGACGGCTCAAGCCTCAGGTTTCCGAAATTGTCGAAGTTGGAATTTTTCAAAATCTGAACTTCCTTAAACGGTCCCTTTTTGCCTCGCCACAGACCACCAATAGTGGAATAAATCTTTGAAAGCGGGGTATGACTGAACCTGCTTTCAATAGTTGTTTTAGGAATAGCGGTATGGAGCTCCTTGGAGAAGGAATGGCGTCCAAAATCTATCATATCAACCAGATTTACCGTCGAGACATATGGCTCCAAATCCTCAGGAATATCAAGTTCCTCTCCAAGGAAATGATGACGGATTACGGAATTGATCTTACTATCATCAAGCAAATCCGTCGGGTTGAACAACGGCGTGACTATTCCATTGATACCTCGTATCTGCGACATGGTATCGTCTTCCCCATCTTCCTCATCATGAGAGTCGGAAGACTGCATAACGTGGAGATAATTGATACCTTCCTGGCCTTTACTTTCGCTCCATTTGTAGCCTAAGAACTTCTGCCCCTCCGCAGTAGAGGCCGGAGCCTTTACGACAACTACAGGATGGTCTACAGCAAACGCAAGTATAAAGAAATATAGTTTTTCTTTTTCTATCGATGCTATAAAATTATAAAGGGCGGACTGAAATTCCTGCTCTTTTTCTTCCTTCGCAAGCTGTTTATAGGCTTTCGTCTTAGTTTTGGCCAGAAATTTCGTTCTGACCGTTTTAGCGCTTTCACAGACATCTTTCATGGCATTTCTGCTGTTGCTGCCGAACGCCTCGATATACCGTTGAAATATCGCGGTCTGCGAAAGAGATTCATTTATTTCGCCACATAAGAAGGTGCGGTAGTCCTCTACGCCGTAATTCTGATGCTTACAATATGCTTCCACAAGGTAAGCATCTTCGTAGACGGCATCAGCACCGGTATTGTTTGAAAACCATGAGTTTACCCTGTTGGAGAAATGAGCTGAGTCTGGAGCGACGCGCTCTTTCCTCCTCAGGAACAATACAACGGTGCTCGTAGATGTCTTCCCGAAGGTCTTATTCCCGAATTCCGATATGGCAACAATATCAAAATCGCGCAGCAATATCTCTCTGGATTTCGCAAAGATACCGCTTTTGGTAAGAATGGTACTTGGCAACACAAGGGCGGCAATACCGTCGGAAGCCAGAAGCTGCGAAGCGCGTTCAATAAAAAATGTCTCGATTGCGTTGTTCTTATCAATGTTTATGTCCTTGGAAAACAGCTCGAATTTTTCTCTTTCTTTCGGAGGCAACGTCTCTAAAAAGCCTGAAACTGCATATGGCGGATTGGCGACAAGGATATCAAACGTACCGTCGTCGATTCCGTTGATTTTATTCAGCGCATCGGAATAAAGAATATTTATATCATCCTGCCCATACATGAATGCCGCCACCTTCGAAACCTTAGAAAGGCGGTATTCTTTCTCGATTCCATATATTTTTGAATAGAACTGACAGAGGGGGATGTCGGGACGGTGGGCTGCGGCAAACTCCTTGATCCGTGCAGCATATTCTGTCAGGAAATGCCCGGCACCGCAGGCATAATCGATGGCTCTGGGAACATCGCGGTGCGACATGACAACAGATTCAAGTGGCAAAGCGCTGACAATAAACCTCACTATCGGCATGGGAGTGAAAAACTGCCCTTCACTTTGCTTGACACCCTTGGTGAGGAACCCTTCAAATAGATCTCCCAGAAATTGATTCTGATTGTCATTCGCTGATTTAAGCCTGATATTCTGAAGCATCTGAACCACTTTTTTAAGAACACCGGCGTTCTGATAAAAAAGTTTTTCATTATGCACACTCATAAACGAGAAATCGTTGTCAGAGAAGAATTTCAGCGCGCGGAAATAGCCCAGTATAGTATCTTTTGTAGCATCAGGATCATTACCGAATCTACGAAACGCGGTTTCGATCTGCTGATTCTCGATGTAAGTAACCTCCTCACCGAGAAACTTTTTCATGCCATCCCGGTAAAGCCGCTGCAATCTGTCCTGCAATTGGAAATCATCGTCGTATACCGAACCCTTCCAATAAAAATGTAAATCAGACGGATTGTTTGTCTCGTCAACGACTTTCGCCAGGAAAAGATTGACTAATTTATCGAATGCATTTTCTTTCCCGCTTACGTTGTGCTGACGGAGAATAACCGCAAACTCATTGTATAATTTCTTTATTTCCGCGTCGTCGACCTCGCGAAGATCGGAAATCGAAAACTTGTCTTTACCTATTTCATAAGGTGCAATATCATCCTCGAAAATGCCGACTGAGAAACTGTCACATTTGTAAGTATCTTTCCAGACAGAGAAAAGCTCAATATTGTTTCGAGCCTTTATGTAGGATGCCAACGACTTGTTTGTTTCAAGCAGCTGAAAATTATCCTGAACATTTATAAGATGATATAACGAATCTATATCGTCATCCTTGAAACACGAGGTATACAGACAGAGGAACCTGGTCGACTGCTCCTGTTGAAAATAAGAGAAAAGCTGACCACCGTCTATAAGTGTTCTCTTCCACTCCGAGTTGAATTCCGCACCATAGGTCTTACACTCGATTATCATCAGGGAAGATACTTTTATGCCGCCTTCTGAGGCTGTTTTCGTGCGAATCCATATATCGCCGAATCCGCCACTGGCCCCTCGCCCCAGTTTCCAATGCGGCTCCAACTCCAGATGTTGTGGCTGATAGCCCTTAGTCAACAGACGATCCACACATTCAAGTACAACAAGGGATTCGGGCTCATCGAAATTTGAAGTGGTATTACGGGTTACTGTAATGCCAATATCTTCATATTTAATATGATTGTTTGCTATGTCGATAATAAGCGGTCGGTCGGATACATCATAACTTTTTGAGAAAATATTACCATTATTCTCAAAATGCATCAGACGCAGGGCCTTTTCAATTCTGTTTAATTCAATCATCTTGAAAGCAAAAACACTTCCGGAATATCTGATGTCCGACCACAGCGTGTGACGACAACGGAGAATCTTAACAGCCTGCCGGTTTTGCCGTGAAATCTCTGCGTCGGTCGGTCATTCCCAGATTCGGGTCTTCCTAAATGCAAAGCTACTAAATAATTCCGGAACGACGGACATATCGCGGAAGAATTCACCGAAATTCACATGGGCCACGGACTCCAGCTGCCGTGCATTCACAACTTATAAACGATGATTTCAGTCTTGCCGTTTCTGATTTCAAGACAGAGAACGTAGCCACCCGATTTGAATCGGATGACCACGCTTTTTATTTCAGTGTTACTGAAAAGAAAATCCAAAGCATCGGAATATTTCCGGATGTTAGAATCGTCTTTGAGAATTACCACTTTACAAGTTCATTGAGAATGTTGCCATCCGTTGCATCTTCGGAAGTGAACGCATTGCCGCGATACTGCACACAAAGCATTACAAGCGGTTCAGTGGCGTTGTTACGCACGCTGCGGCGACCATCAGGTGCCACCCGGACTACGCTGCCTTCTTCAACCGTAAAGACATCCCCGTCAACCTGAAATTCGCCGTTGCCGCTGAGGAAGAAATACAGTTCCTCATGATTCTTGTGAGTGTGCAGGAAACCGGTTTCCTGACCGGGAGCGAACACCTGGAAGGAGAACTCTCCGCCGGTAGCGCCTACTGCCTGACCACCGAACACTTTGCCGGGAATCCTGACTTCCGGGCCGAGTTCGAGAACGTAGTCTTTGATGTCGGCAAGTTTGCCGAAGTTGGCGGCACTGAAATTAGTGCCTTTTACGAATGCCTGAATCTGTTTCATAGCTGTACATATTAATGTTAATGATTGTTGTTCTTTTGTGTCAATTCTGCGGTACCGGGATAGCCCCCAACTGGACGAGCATCGAAAACAAATCCGGCAGCCCATGCTCGCGGATAATCCTACCATCCTTGAATTCGTAGATGTTCATGGCGGTTACACATACTTTTTCCCCGCTTGCAGGCATACCCATAAATGGGTTGGTCTGTGTGCCGGTCATCGTGAAGCGTACCATCACTTTGTTGTCGTCAGCTATAAATTCCTCGGCTTTCCAGCGCACATCGGGCATGGCGCCGCGCATCATGTCAAGAACGGCAGTATAGCCTTGGAACCCGTGCATTGGTTCCGGAGAAGTGGGCGCATAGAACACAACATCCGGTGAGATTATTGACTGACCGAGTGCCACGTTCCCGGTATTTATGAAGTCGATGAATTTGTCCATCACTTCAAGATTGAGACTTTTGCTATCCATATCGTTTGCTTTTTCGATTTTTCCGAGCGCAAAGTTAAAACACAATCAACCGTTTGTCAAGGAGTTACATTTTCCGCCCATAGTAACCTTTTTATCGGTTTTACTGATTATCAGGAAGAAAAATTTTTATCGTACTTTGCATTTTTTTCCTGCCAATCAATGCGTGATTTACCCTATGATAGTATATCGGGATAATTTACTAACTTTGTAATTAAAAGTTAGCAACCATAGAGTATGAGAAAGAAAGAGGAAACCGGTTCAATAATAGAGATGTGCCCTGTCAGGAACGTCATAGCGCGATTCGGCAACAAATGGGCACTCCTTACCGTGCTTATCATCGGTGAACAGGGCGTTGTCAGGTTCAACGAACTCAGCCGCTTGATTCCGGATGTATCATCAAGAGTGCTATCCTCGACACTGCGCACACTGGAAGCAGACGGATTCATCGACAGAAAAGTGTACGCCGTAGTTCCACCAAAAGTGGAATATCGGCTAACCGAGGTCGGGGAATCCCTCCTCCCCTTGATTCAGCAACTTACAGAGTGGGCGCAGACAAACATGAAAAAGGTGATAAGTCACCGTAAAGATTATGAGGAAGCGGATACCAAATAGGCTTGCAAAACGAAACAAGTGCCCCCTCTTTATCTGGCGAGGCTTGATATGGTCAATGCCATATAAGTGAAAAGACTGTTCTGCGCCAGATCTCTTTTTCGGATATATTGAGCCCCATGAATCAGGCAACTGGGATTTGCAGTTCAGTAATCCAAGATTCTATTTCATTTACAGATGGTCCTGGGAACAGATTGATACAATCCAAAAACAAAACGACTGATGGACTACGAAGATAATGAATACTGCGAAAATCCCGTTGATGAGATGATGACTGATTACGACTATCACATCAATACGGGCGATTTACCTGAACTTTTTGATGAATTATCGGTTGACGGCTGAGACCAATTGATATAATGGCTAAAGAATACCCTTTCAGCATAACGAATCTGCATACAACTCCATTGGGTGTTGAACGCATCAGGAGAAATCTTGACTTAGGAGAATACATTGATGCCGTTAATTTTTGTCGCACTCTCATTCTTGAAGATTCCGCAAAGTTTGAACGCAAAGGCAAAAACTGGTATGTGACTTCCGGAAATGTTAGAATTACTATCAACGCTCACACCAACACAATTATCACCTCCCATAAAGTCTAATAGTGGTTCAAATCATTCAAACACACCATCTCTGTAATAATGATAATGTGTAGTGCCTATTTTTCCGGTTGCAACAGCAATGATTGCATCATATCTTTTTGCTATTCAAATCCTGTAACGTGAGATGCATCATATTGATGTTTACTTTGCAGTAAAAACATCGTCATATGATTTAGCTGGAATATTTCCATAATTCAGATTTTGAGGATCTATGGACGATTCTCAGTGGCTTTTATATGGCGCCTGAGGATATGAACCCATCATATTCCACACTTGTTGACACTATCAATTCATTACCGGTAATACCGGAGTATTCTGAGCCGTCAATTCAAATGTGTCTTGACTCTGGAATGAGATTCAAGTAAAAAGTGTCCCGGTTCCTCAGGAGCGGCCGCTTGGCAGAGAGATTGAGATTGGCTTCCAAACCGACAACAGTGACTCAATGCAAATTGAGCCATAATACTCCGATTATCCAAAGAATATAGCAACTTTAACTTTTCGCGACATACAGATGCGCGTACAAATGGATACGTTATCTCATGTCTTTTTGCCTATTGAATCCTACGTCCAATGATTAATTTTTATCTTATATATATATGTTGGCCAGCTGTTGCGTTGCCCATTTTCGCAAAGAAGAGCATCCGGCGCCTCTAAAACTTTTAGTCACTGACATTTTCATATTATTAATCCATGCTTTACGTTGAGAAATATCATAAGAATCAATGTTGGATTTGAATTCCATGACCATGTTTTGAATTTTATCCCTGTTAAACAGGTTCTTAATCGCTTGTTCTTTTATGCGATTTAAAAGAGGGCAGTGAATCTCCGGTACATATTCTATCTGCTTGTCAGATTTTCCCTCAATAGACTTAAGAAAATTCAGAAATTTGCCTATTTCTAAAAATCGTTCTGTCAGAAGTTTTATTTGATCATCAGCCGAATTATCCTCTGCTGACATTTTGGTTAGAGTTGCGATTAGTTCTTCCGAAGTTTCGATTAAATGTTCGGCAGCTTTGTAGTTGACACTATTAATAAAGATGCATAGACGAGAATAAACATGATGTAGTTTATTGCACATATCTGGTATTCGTAATTCATTGGTTGAGTATGGATGAAAAAGTATTTGAGATGTATTGCCATCATGGGTATCAAATGAATTGAAACTGCGATTTGAAATCTTTTTCATTGAAATCACGGCGTCACGAACATTTTTTCGCCCATAATAGTATTTCCTCTTTATATTCCATATCTGTTTTGAGGTTAGCGTAATGTCTATGGTGAAAGGCTCAAATTCTCTTTTTAGATGAATGTCAGAATCAGATGAGACGAAACATAATCGAGTGATATCGGCGCCGGTCCGATCAACTTGAATGCTATATTTGGTAAGAAGATAATTTTCAATCTGTGGAAATGCGCAATATTCATGGAGCACCCATATATCCTCTTCCTTTACCGGACTGGTATACTCCACATAGAATAGTGCTTTTAGACCGTTTCCTGATGGAGACAACCATACGCTTATGACATAGCAATCAGATTTTAATTGAGATTTTACAAGTTCAATATTTTCTAATTTATCAATGTCGACAACGATTAATGAAGTATATCCACTAATGTCAAATTTGTATCTGTTTCCAAATGCAATCCCTGAGAAAATATACGCGGGTAATTGCTTTTTCTTTGCTTTGTATGATTGAATGTTATTGTTGATAAGTAAGCAGCGAATATTTCCAATTTGTTTCTCGTAATTACCGGTACGAATAGAGTTAAGTGCCTCAAATAATGAGATTGATTTATATGCTTTTGCCTGTACATTCGGACATAATGAAATTCGCTTGTGTAAAATGCTTTGCGTTTCCATTGATTCTTTTTTTGTTGAGGACAAGATATTAGGTGTAAAGATGCGCGTACAAAACGGACTAAAAATAGGTTTTGACAGCGAAAAGGAATTGGCCGATGAATATGCGTTTGAAGGCTGCTATATTGTTCTGCTCGTAGAACATCAGCATTGCCTTTTTATAGTCAATCGAATCTACAGTGCGGAATGAAATGGGACAGTAGCCATTGGCGATGAGAATGCCGTTGCTTACTATTCGTGCTGTGCGCTTGTTGCCGTCGGTGAATGCCTGAATGTAGCTGAGCAAAACAAGCGCAAGAAGAGCTTTCTCGAAGATATTGCCCTTGCCATTAATGAGTCGCACAGAATCTTCAAGTGCCTCTCGGATCTGGGATTCATTGTCAAGGGGAGTGTAGTTTGTTCCGGTTATACCGACGCGGCGATGACGAATGTTTCTCTCAACGCCTAACTCTTTCGTAAGCAAGGCATGAATTTCCTCGATACGGGCAACGGTTAAATCCTTAAGATAGTCCGGTTCATCAAGAATAAAGTCGAGCGCGTCCTTGTGATTAAGGAGCATCACCGCCTCCTCTTTTGTCTTTCCGCGTGCTGTCTGTTTCTCTTTCAGCAATCTTTCTGTCTCCAGCAATGAGTATGTGTTGCCCTCAATCTGTGATGATTTCCAAGAGAGGTCGATGCCTAGTCGTTCCATCTCTTTTCGGTATTCCAACTCTGACATCTCCGAAAGATGCTGACGAAACAATCCTTGCGCGTCATCAAGCTGATGCAGCTCTTCCTGGGTGAATAAATCTACCTTTGGAAGAGTTTCATTTATGAGTTCAAAATTGAACGATTCCTGTACCTGTCGTTCATCAACATCCTTGTCAAAGTATGTGTCGAGATTCAGCTCCATAGTCACGTGTGCCTGCGGAGTAAGTCTATAGCGTGTTGCCGGTCCACGACCGACAACCTCAATGTATCCTTTAGCGACACCATCGGCAATCATTCGTTTAAGTGTTGCCGGACTTGGGGTATTGGTCAATGCCGAGCCGATTTCAGCCCGTGAGGTTTCCGGATTGTAGTGGAGGAATTGAAGTATTTCAATCTCTTGAGTCATATCAAAATGATTTATCGGCTCAAAATTACTAAAATTTATTGGATTATCGGCTCAAATTGAGCCGATTTTTACTATATTTCAGCCCGATTTGAGCCGATAGACCTATGTTGCCTTTGGCCTATGACTTCTTCGATGCGCGCTGGCGATGTTTCAAATTCAGATCTTGTAGGTTTCTGCCGAGGGTATCTTCTTTGGCAATCAAAAGAAGATCATCATCAAGTTGCAGAGCATAAAGAACACGGGCATAGATGCCGATTGAGACCGTGGGCGAACCTTTCTCAATGCGGTTAACAGTGAGAGGCGAACAGGTTGCGCGCTCCGTAACCTGCGCAATCGAGAGGTTACGACGTAGCCGGGCAAGTTTAATCTGCTCACCCATAAGTACCATTTTCTGCTCCAGTTTCCGAGGCAATTTAGTCCCCATAGTGTTCTTCGCCATACTCAATCCATCATTTAATACTGTAAATATAGTGAAAGTATTTATTATATGATATGTTGTGCGTTCAATAATTTCAGGTCATAATAACACCTCTCTCTGACATATGACCTAAATCCGGTGTTACTACACCGACAATGTTACTTGAAGCTATTCAGGACAGAGGCTATTTTAAGGATTATCCATCTACCATTTTTTCAGGACAAGTCAAGATTCGTGTCCATGATTTATTAACCAAGTGGCGTTATTTTTAGCTCCGGTGCGGGTCAGCAATCCTTTCTCTTTGAGTGCGCGGATTAAGCGGTCGATTGTACTTTTGGATAGGCGAGTGTTGGCTGCTATGGCTGTAATAGATAGGTTTGGATTGTCCTGAATCTGTCGTATCACAGCCATTTCTTTCAGCGAAAGCTGTGCGGATAATGACGTTTCCAAAACGTCATTTTGATGTTTAGAGACTTCGCTTTGAGGTTTAGCCACATCCCAACGGATGTGTAAAGTGCGATTGCGGAGATCTGCCGGAATGCCGAACACCGCGAAATTCATAAATCGTTCCAATGGCTCGAATGTCCGGTGAATGCCTTTGGGGATATTCTCGTATTATGAACGGACGAGAGCATTGCGGAAGAACCATGAGTGCTTTTCAAAACTCTCATTGTTTACTTCGAAGCCGAAACTTCTGAGATACTTTATAAGAAATACGGCAGTTGTGCGTGTATTACCTTCGCCAAAAGCGTGAATCTGCCAGATGCCTGAAATGAATCGCACGATATGTCTGATAGCGTCCGCAGACGAAACGGTGCTGTAATCAAATTGCCTTTCCTCGCTGAAGTCATAATTCAGAAGTTCCGACAAAGAGTCCGCGCTGCCATAGCTGATTGTATCACCGTCAAGAATCCATTGATTCTTAGTAATGTTATATGCCCGGAACTGTCCGGCATGAGGCAGAACGCTTTTGAAAAGAAAACCATGTATACGCGACAACTCCATAGGGGAGAATGTAAAAGCCTTCTCCGCCAAAAGAAGATTGATTCGGTCTGCCACTCGGTCTGCCTCAAAGGTCCCGTCTGCCTCCGCTTTCTCTCGAACCGATTTCTGACTATAATACTCCTCAAGTCGCTTGCCGACCTCTTCGCTTGAAATCTTGCCCTCGATATTGGCTTTAGCCTGTTCAAGCAGAAACTCCGACGGTTTCAACCGGTCAACATCCTGCAAACCGATTGCCATCGACCAGTTACGCGCACGTTCCTCCACTCCCAGCTCCCCGGAAGCAAGATACTGCTCAAAATATTTATAGCGATTGGTCATAGCAATATATCGTTATTAGCGCTAATTCAATATTGATTGTATGGAGGCAAGTTTTTGCTCTGCAGTTTCTTTCTCTAATTTGTTCGCTTCGGCGAAATTCTTCGCTAAAACTACCATCTCTTTTTTAGTCAAAATGTCCTTTTTAAACAGAAAGATGAGCATGTGATATATGATATTTTTATATTTCATAATCATAGTATGAGTACTATCGTCCCAAAGAATATTTATCCATGGTTCTTTAGAAATGTTCATTTCAATTCCTGCAAACGTTTTGATACATTCTTTCAACTCATTTTTTAGTCTAAACTGAGTTTCAAATATAGCTTTTACAAGCCGTGGAAGTGCTATAGGCCGGAAATATAGTAATCCGCCCGTTTCTTTGTTCCTATACGGCGCAGCTGGTGTTTCATTATCGCAATTTCCAATATACGCCTTTACTTCTTGGAAGTTTTCTGTAAACATATTCCAAAAGTTAACAAGAAATTTATAAAAATTCTCAATATCTTGTTGCTTAGGTCGGTATTTGAGAAATTCCGTGATTCTTTTAGCAGTGTAAATTTTTATCTGGTGATCATTGATTGACCGATAATATGTATATATTATTTTATTTGTTTCATAAAGAGTTATTAATGACGTGAATGATTTTTCATCATTATCAGCGAGAGCTTTCGAACTTTTCTTATCCACTTTCACATTTTCATTCATAAAAAGTGGATAATACTCTAATAACTCTCGTGTGGTTATAGCTACGATATCATCCTCATCAAGTGCTATATTATCTCCAAGACTTACAGGTTTGGCATACCTATTTAAAGTTGAGAATATTCGTCTAGTCTTTTCCTTTCCTTCCTTATTGTCATGATGACCGATAAAAATGACTGTAATAGTCTCATCTTTTAGTTTTGGATTTTCTTTGAGCGCATGTTTTATTCCTTCTACACGGTGTTGCCCATCTACAGGGAATATGCGTTCATCACCGTTCAAATGAAGAAACCCCATAGAATAGTATCTGATATTGTTAAATTCAAATTCTAACTCATTCCATGTAGGATCTCCGTCATAAACAGCGAGCACTAAAGCATTAAAAAAATGTTCCTTTTGTGTCAGAATATACTCTTTAATACTTTTATAGTTGTCCGTTAAAGCACGCTGTAGTTGCTCTTGTAAAGATTTGGATGTATGAAGTTCTTTGTCCGCAAATTTAACTCTTTCTGCAATTTGCTCAAAAGTAAATGTTGCAGCGTAATATGTTTTACCACCAAGAAATCCACGAATAGCAGGTATATCAATTGCGTCCATATTAAAAGGCTTTTTGTGGTGCTTTAATCTGATATTGAGTTAGTTCTGTGTTAAAAGGAGGCAAAATTGCTTGAATGAGAGCACTCTCGCTTTGTTTTATAAATTCATTATCTTGTGATTTAAAATAACGAATATATAAGTGATCCTTCCAATAATTAAACAGTCGTATGATTCTGGTTCGTCCGTTCGGTTTCTGACTCTCTTTTAAGTATGATTTCAGCCTAGAACGCAAACTTTCATTCCTGGTACATTGTGCTCGCCCTACATATGCCAAATAGCGTTCGCAGAATGGCAAGCTAAGTCCTTGAATGAAGAATACATAAATACCACCATAATCTTTGGGAAGATTTTTAATATCTTCTGACACTTCATTATCTTCATTCAGATATTTTATATAATCAGACCATCCGTCCATTGAATGAAGCTTGGATGTTATGAGTAAATTATCATTCCAAAGTTTAGGATGAAGATAATAAAGACAATCGTATTTCTTTATATCATCATTCCTTTCGACAAATGCATTTATGTCCATCAGCTGAGGATTAGTTATTATCGGTTTTCAGCCAAAATTCAGGCATCGCAGTTTTGAACTCTGGGTCGATGTAGTGGCACTGTTCCTTGACAATACTGCGACGACGGATTGCGGGCTGCAGACAATATTCGTCGAACTCTTCTTTATCGACTTTAGAGGCTTCCGTCCAATGCGGGAATAACAATTTCATATATCCGACAGCAATACGCTTGACGGCATTGAAATCGCGGGTGTCGGCGTTCTTGTCGCATCTTACAATTTGGTCGAACACTATGCCATAGATGTTCTGGGTCCTAAGTGCGTGAAGTATTTCAGAGAAATACTCCACATTGAGCGTCCAACCTGTGAAAATCATTCCTTTGTGGATACGAGGGAGATGCCATCCTTCTATGAAGCAATGAAAACGATCAAGCAACGCAGATTCACGAAAATTTTGAGGGAGCGAGTCGAAGAAGCGATAATTGACCGGCTGACGGTTGCTGTTCAAAGGAATGTTACCCATCAGCATAAGACCACACTCTGAGGTAAATTCGTTGTTATCGATAGTTGTCTTTCCAGATTCGAGATAGGACTTAAGGGCTGCCTGAATTTCGGCAGGTTCTTGGAATACAATAGTCTGTATCTCATCAAAAGCGGTAAAATCATGATTTTTCATGATGCCGTTCTGCTGTTTCTGCTTATCATAGAACAACTTGGCACGTGTCACCTTGCCCCCACTGACGAGCCAGCCGTACTTGGAAAGATTGCCAAATACATACGACTTGCCAGTACCTTTAGGCGCTAGTTCGATTACATTGAGGCGAGGTTCAATGAAGATTAGCAGACGAGTGAGAAACTCCAGTTTCTCCGTCTGCGACTCGAAGCCATCGGCATCGTACTCCATCGATGATAGAAGCATATCAATCCATTCCCGAGTGGTAAATGCTTCGCGAGCGTGTCGGAGATAATCGATATCAACCGACTTATAAGGTTTGAACGGCTTATAGTCAACCATTTCGACATGGTTCTTCTTGCCGTCATCATCGGGGAGAAGCGCCAGTTTTATAATACCCCATTTCTCACCGTCTACCAATTCTCCTGCATGGGCTTTATACACATATTCGGGGATTTGTCCCTCGCTTTGCTTGATGCCCATATCGGGTATGGCAAAGCGACGAATACCACGAACTAAATCGATATACACTATAAAGCGAGCCAATAGTGTCAGCTCCTCACCGCAGTCGAGTTTATCCTTGACTTCCGATTGGTTGAGCGGTATAACCGAATCAAGGAAACTCGTAAGTCTCACTCTATCGACAGACCCATCAGGCTGAATATATCGTTTGAGCAGGAAGTCCTTGACGAATGAAGGTAAGTTCCTACCTGCAAAAAGGCTACCTGTCGAAGTTGGGTCTTTATATATGGTCATCGCCGAAAATTGCTCGCGTATCTTTTCTGATAATTCGTTGTTCATGGTGATAAAGTTTAGAAGTCGCCAAAAAGATCATCTTCTTGGGCGCCGGTTGATACCTTGATGTTGAAGTTGCCGAAGGATTCACCGTTAATGAAAACGATTGCTGTATTGGCGGTATCTGTCAGAGCAAGGCGTTCGCTCGTGTAGATGGCACCACCAGTATTGTTAAGAGTATAGGTAACGTCGTTGTAACTGAGAGTCGGAACGTCAACCGAAGAAAGTCCTCGTATCTCGAAGCTAAGAACGGGATTTGTGCTATCAACTTCATCGTTCTTGATATTGACTGTGAAGTTGCTTGCATTCTTATTAGGCGATACAATGATAATAGGCACCAGCACTTCTTCGGGAGTAGCGCCGCCGTGCGCTCCATGACCCGAAGGTGTCTTTGCTGTGAGAGATACCTCTGTTAGAGAGCAAAGTGTCTTATTATCATCAAGTATGAGATATTTGTTGTCTGCAATCGGTGTCCCGTTGGTCTTGATAGCCTTTCTGCCCTCGTGGTCGCTCTCAACTCCTGCAAGCGACAGCCCTATGCCGTATTGAGCCGTGTATGTCATTCCGTGGTCGGAAATGAAGGCAATTTTTTTGCCATTATACTCCTTTAGCACCTTGGAGATGGCATCCTCGACAATTTGTAGTTCATCTATGATGTAACTCGGATATTTACCTGTATGTTTGTGGGCGAAATTATCAAGGTCGCCAATTTTATCAAGCTTTTGACCCTCAGGTAGGAGCGATTCTAACTGCGGTTTGTTCACGACAGTTGTGGTAGGCAGAATGGCGGTGGCCACGTGTACCTCATTGAGGTAGACTTTTTCCTGCTTATATCGTTCTATTATGCTGATAATGAATGGCACCCAATCTAATCCGAGACCGTCTATCCAATAATATACATCAATATCGGGTCGATTATGAAGTATTGTTTTGACTGTCTTGAAATTATCGTGCCACGCAGCGAATGTCGATGGCTTTTCGTTCTTCTTATGGAGCAAATTGAGAACTTTATCGGCATTATTGGCCATCTTGGCTTGTCGGTATGCGTCAAAGTAATTGACTATCCATAGATTCTCCGGCGGCAAGCCGATAGCAAGCGGTGAAACATAGTGGAACAGAGCCGGATATATGCGTTGCAGGTCCGGTCGCGAGAGTTGGCCTGAGCCATATGCCTTTACTATAGTTTCGCGCTCGGAATGCGTGAAAGCCGTCATAAAGCTAATGGCAGTGTAACGATCTTCCTGAGTACCGCAAAGCAACGCATTGAGCTTGGCGTTGAGTTTCTTCTCAGCCAAATCTGTAATTTTAATATTGTGGAAGGCTGCCTCTTTCAATGCATCGCGACGTTCGCTGATGTCGGCGTCAGTGGCGTTGATTTCGAGTATATGTGTTGCAATATTCCCGAATAGTTCAGCATTACTGAGGGTATGGCAATTATCAAGCACATCGCGGACATAGCCGTTGGCGTTAGTCGATTTATAATATAAGGAGATGAGCCAACGGTCGAACGAGCTGCCACAATCGACCCATATCTTTATGAAATCTATACCGTTCTTGATTTCAAAAGCGCCAAAATGAGAGTTAATAAAATCGTGGAAGTTGAAATTTTCAACATCGATTTTATCCGCGAGTTGCTCCCAGTATTGCAGTTCCTCTTCTCGGAACTTCAGCGAGCCGAAGTCAAGCCGAAGTCCGTTGATCAAAAATTCGAAAGCATTATTGCACTCAACGTAGTTGAAGGCATTGTCGGGTTGAGCGTTTTTGGCTTTTAGACGAATACTGCGCGATGTGGAGATTATGTTGGATTTCACATTGCCCCCCAAACGCCATAAATTCAACCAGTGGCGGAAGTCCTTGACGATAGAGTAATCCTTATCTAAGCCAGTGACGCCGTAGGTTTCGGGCGTTATAATCAGCCGATATATGCCCATGTCTTCTTCGGATGAGGATTTATATTCCCATACGAATGTTTGTGGGCTGTCAATAACAGACCCCATTTTTCCTTGCATACCAACAATGGGGATATAGATGCGGAGTTTATCGCTCTGTGCTTTGGCATCAGGCTGATATGCGCTGACGGTCTTGGCCAAAGCACTGAACTCATCGGCTTTGTAAAAGCGGGCGAGTTCAGAGAACGGATAAACTATGTAGTTGCTCGTGGGCTTCAGTCTTATCTGTTCTCGTATCTTGTTGGAAAGTTCGGTATAAGTTGGTACGAGGTCATCCTGTCCTTTTTCGATAAGGTCTGAAATAGAGCAGGAAAATATCCAGTCGGGGCAGCTGTTTACAAACTCATTGAAATCCGCAAAATTTTCAAACAACACAAAGCGTACCGGGAAACGGTTGCGAATTGTAGAATGTGCACCTTCCCAGTTGCGGTCTTCTTCCATGAATTGAAAAAGATTGTCAAGCGTGTTGAATACTCTAATCATTGTTCTCTCCGTTTATGGTATCGAGTACTGCGGCAAAGTTCAGATCAATTACTCTATTGAGGATGGCTCGTAGTTCGGCGGCACTGTCAATATTGTTGATTAGCTCACGAGCTTTGACTTTTTTCTTGATGAAGTCATCACTAGGAACTGTAGGCGGCGTTACAGGTGGTACGGGGCTGCTACCGGGAGTTGGAGGCACTGTTGGCACAGGCTGCGCGGGCACTTGCTTGGCTCGCCAAACAAGAAGCTGGCGTGTAACTTCGTCTTCGGTCCAATAGCCTACGGTGCTTTGTAAGTTCTTGCGAATAAATTCTATTGCCTCCTCAAGTTCTTCCTGCTTAAGATTTACGTTGGTGTCACTAAGCAGGAAGTTTTCAAAACCGTTTTTGAAGGCACCGTGTTTCTTGGTGATGTCCTTGAAGTCAGTGCGCAACTCTCCTATGAGGGCGAGTGTAGAGGTAACAAGTTGTACGTTACGCTGGTCTTTATCTTCACTAATGGCGACAAGGCTTGAAATGAGTTGTTTCATCTTGTCGTTCATAGTAAGTCTGGGTGGGAGCTGAATAAAATCTTCTGTAAGATATTTCAGAGACCACAGCGGAAATCCCGCTTGTTCAATGAATACACCAGTGATTGCGTATTTTGCATCTTTCAGACTGGAAATATCGTTGTAGCCTTGCAACTTATTGAGCTTGAAAAGGTCAATAAGTTCCTTGCACAGTTTTCCTTCTTCGGGCGTTTGAAATTTGAAACTAAGCTTGGAACCTTTGGATGTTTTACCTTTATCCCAATATGCGATAAGCGAAGCTACATCGTCGGCAAGATTGTCAGCCGAACGAGGTTTGCCAACTTGATCGTATATCTTGTTAACCCACGGACGGAATGCATAAGCCAACGCAGCAGCAGACGCGTAGTTGGGGGACAGACCAAACGGCGGCTGTATTAGAGCTTCGAAACGAGTTGTGAAATCAAACAGTTCCGAAGTCTTACCATGGCTGATAAAATTCTTGATTGTAGTGTTGATGAAATCAAACACTCTCCTGAAAGGATGCTGTTCGGTTCCGGGCTTCCATTCGAGATTGTCATCGAGAACATCCTGTAACAGATACTGAACCGGGCGCATTACAGCATTAAGGCTCAAAATTTCCTGCTTTGAAGTGCCGAAGATGAAACTGCGAATCATCTCCTTAGAGACCTGTGGTTTCCAGAATGTCGTAGGCGATTTCTTGCGCAGAATATCCACTGCGTCTGGACCAGCAGTGAATATCTTCGGAGCTATTTCTTCATTGAGGGTCGAGGCAAGACGTTTTGACGACGCTTGTATTTCATTACCATTAAACATTATGGTGACGTTACCGCGCAGCGCTTCTTCAACCCATACCTTGACAGTTCCCATCGCATCCTTTCGGTGCTTCTCTGCCTGGTCCATGAAATTGTGCTTGCTTGCAGCGCCGGAGCTGGCCATATACTCGATGAAGCGTCGATAGTTATTCGTGCCGAATACTGTGTCGAACACTATGAAAACGATGTCGCTTAACTCTTTATCCTGTTCAATCTCAGAGTTCCATTTCTCAACATAGTTACGCAGCTGAGCTAGTTCGGTATTGTCGCGGGCAAAGAGGAGTGCAAGGTAGAGGTCGCTTTTCTTAGTGTCTCGTTTCTTTGATTTAATGTGTGTTTTCAAGATGGACTCATTCGATTCTTCCGAGAAAAAGTTAAACGACACCTGTCGAATAGTCATCTTAGTCGCCTTACAGATTGCCTCTTCCGCTGAAGAGCCGAGATTAAGAGCCGCCGATGTATATTGGTACTCTCCTTTCGATAGGGTTTCTTTCAAATCTTCGACTTCATGACTTGGCAAAGCGGCGAACTGCACGGAGAAAAGCCCGTCAGGCGAGCGTTGGATAACCCCATCGTTCACCCATTGTAGTGCTTCATCGAGAGCAGGTTCATATTTCGTGCCCTCGTAAAGTGCGCGGAGGTTTTCTTCCGAAGGCACAACATTCGGGTCTGGGCTTTCGTTCTTGTTGGATGCTATATTATTAAAGGCATTCAACAACAGGAGTGATTTGAATACTGCATTGGCGGCTTCGCCAGCGTGTTCGGCGCGTTGTTGGTAGCTGTGGTAGCGGTCAAGCACTACGCCATAATTGAGCACGTCTTCTTGAAGAGCAGACAATACATGATCCCAAAGGTAGTCGGCCGTAATAGTATCGTGGTTGGCGTAGGCGATTTCATCTTCAAAGAAATCACGCATAGCCTGATTGTCGCCGAGGAACTCGAAAACAGAACGGCTTGACGAGCCGACGGTTGTTGCATAGTAGGTAGCGAGGTTGGCAGTCCCAGGGTGAAGTGGAAACAAATTCAGCAGGTCATTCCTCGTAGTTTCGGGATCGTTACTTTTCGCGGTGTAGCGCATAATGAGATCTGGATGCTGAGAGAAGAACATTTCACGAATAGCATTATGAGTTACATCCTCTATCACCTCAAACTTACGCGACATAATGGTGAATGCCGATACCGGCTCCATGTTATATTTCAAGCGGTGATAGCGTCCGTCTGTTTGCTTAGTGGCTTCCTGGCCGATGCGGTCGAAAGCAGAGGGGTGTGAGATGAGGAATATAAACGTATCATTTTCGATGTCGGCGAACTTCTCGGCGATACCCTGAAGAGCTTTAAGCACAGAGATACCGACAGTGTCATTCATCACATCTGTAAACTCATCCCACATTATTAATAGACCCGTGAAACCAGAATTGGTCTCGCGTACTTTTTTCTGAACATCGGCGAGCCAATTCTCAATCCCAGTTTGGTCTATCATTATCATTATGTTGGCATCGCGCAAAGCTTTACGGCACATTCTCAGAGTGCCAGCATCCTTTATTGCGAGCTTCTTGATAAGCATAGCTCGGTCGGCTACTGTAGACGCGAGGTCGTCGTTACGATTGATGAGATCATTCCAAATCACCTCATTGTTCGTGATGTGGGCGATTAGGCAATCATAATCTGTATCTACCTCCAGTTCGATGTCTTCATTGTTGAGTGCTTCAACTACTTTGGTTTGGAGCAGCGGACCCAGTTCTGATACGTGGGTGAGGTTGTGGAGCTGATTTAACCTTACAGGCAGCAAGCGTTTGGTTTTGCGAATGGAATAGATCCCATTACGCCAGAAATCAAACTTCCCATCTTTATACTCATAATCGACCCAACCTTTAATGCTTTCAATGGGGTCGCCCAAGAGGTGCGAAATTACAGAAGCGGCATGGCTCTTTCCTGTCCCATAGGTACCGTTAATCCAAAACGACTTATGTGTGTCTATGTTCACACCTCTTACGGCATTAATCACAGTTTTGAGAACGTCGTTGAATTGTTGGTTAGGGATAAATGTTGCCCAATCCTCGCTCTTTTCTTCAAGAATGTTGTAGGCACCCTTGCCAGCGCGAATTTTGATAATGTCGGAGTATTTTGTCGCTGCCATTTAGATTCTGAAATTTCGTGGTGTTAAGGTGGGAAAGATTGTAACTTGTATTAAGACAAGAAATGCTCGATAAGTTTTTCAGCAGTCAATCCGTCTTCTAACGCGATATGATCTAAGCCCATATTCAATTCGGCAACAAGAACTCTGTTTTTTTCAGATGAGAGGTATCTGAGGTTTTTAACAAGAGCCATGTGCGATATACCAAATTGACGATATGGTCCATCTTTTGTTTCGGTATTGTAGAAGTCAGAGACTCTCATTTCAGAAGAGCCGTGTGACTCTGTATACTTGAGAATAGAATATGCAGTTGCTTCAGGGCTTAAGTCATCGTACTGCCTGCGAATTTTTGCTTTATCGTCTTCCATAGCTTGCATAAGGTCTTCTCCTATAGGAGATTTGCCAAGCATATCAAAAAGGGCAACACAAGCATTATTAAGGGTTGAAACCGACGAAACATTCTCTTTTTCAAGAATAGCTTCTTTAACTGTGTTTAAGTAAAAGGTCTTGTTGAATGCAGTATCCGAAATGAATTTGTTTACAATGAATGAGTTGTAAGACAAATTGATCCAAATGATTTCCCATACAAGAGTGGGGTTATCAGTGTATAAGGATTTAAGGAGATTGCCAAACGGTGTTATGTTGTTCTTCCCGTCAAGGATGTGTGCGTCCTTTGCCCAGCGCTTGAAAGCGTCGTACATTGGCTCTCCCCACATTCTGCTTTCCCAAAATTCTTCTGGGTCAGAAAAAAAACTTTCAATCCATTCTTCACGAAGTCCGAATTTTTTGTATCCGTATACTTTCAAAGTTGAGTCTGAGTCTTTAACCATTCTATTGCAGTCTGAAACTATGCATCCACGGTCATGTCCTGTTATACATCTGTGACAGTGAATGCATTTTGATTTATCGATATTTACATCTGATGAGATGCTTAATGCGCCGGTAGGACAATCGACCTCACATACTTCACAAGCTATACAATGTGCGGTCTTATTGCACAGACGCTTTAGGAGGAGTATCTTTTGTTGGTCAACAAGACTATCTACTATAAAAGTACAACTCCTGGATTCCCTGTTTTCGTTGATTTTGTATGAGTAAACGGCATCCTTGAATTTCAGATTGCCTGTATACGTATTTCCTCGTTGCGAAACTGTATAATCGCAAATAGCAGGTAACCAAGTAAAAACTGATTGTTGAGCGTTAGTAATCTCGGCCTTGAAGGAGGAATTTGATTGTGTATATTTTATAACCGGC
>ERZ838577.561-NODE-561-length-57303-cov-6.996105_pt1 | contig 57303 bp, 54 predicted proteins | sample MGYA00519682_ERZ838577 | MGnify/ENA primary metagenome ERZ838577 (study PRJEB31850, sample SAMEA3708838) | human gut metagenome | biome: human gut; feature: human-associated habitat; material: faeces | place: China | collected 2014 ...
TCAGTTTTCAAAGGCCATGCCGTCTCGCGACGACTTGTATATCTTACCAGACTCGCCCGGCCTTGTCAAGCACTTTTTTGAAGTTCTTTTCAAGCGGACCGGCTATCCGGCCTGCCGCGGCGCCCTGCCGCAACAGCTTGTTCAGTATATCCTCTTTTCGCCCTGTTGTCAAGGAAATTTTTCTGCAAATTTTACAAAACGTCGCAAAACGGGAAAAGGCGGCGGGAAACGCCCCTGCCGCCTCGCCGGATGTACTCTTATTCAGCCATTTTATAAATCTTATATATATCGGCCGACGTCAGCTGCCCGAAGCAGCCTTCTTTGACCATATCCCGCTTCGTGCATTTCTTCGCCATGTCCCAATACTGTTCTTCCGTCGGCTGGATGCCCAATTCCGTCAGCGACGTCGGCATGTCGATTTCTTTAAAGAAGGCTTCCATCTTGGCGATGCCTTCCAGGGCCGCCGCTTCCTCGTCTTCAGTCTGCACGTCGAAGACGAGACGGGCTAATTTAGCGAAGCGCCCTACGTCTTTATGCAGGACGTACCGAGCCCAGCTAGGCCAGATAGCCGCCAAACCGGCGCCGTGGGCGACGTCGAACAGGCCGCTGACTTCCATTTCGATATGGTGCGTGCCCCAGTCGCCGCGGCCGTTGCCGCCGTCGAACAAGCCGTTATGAGCGAGGCTGCCGGCCCACATGATTTCAAAATTGGCGTTGTAGTCCTTCGGATTTTCTTTTACGATGCGCGCGTTTTTGATGACGTTGCGGATGAGAGCCGCCGCCATGGAGTCGGTCAGGTCGTCTTCTGCATTCGGGTTGAAGAACCGTTCCAGCACGTGCATGATCATATCGACGTTGCCGCAGGCCATCTGATACGGAGGCAGCGTGTACAGCAGCTCCGGATTCATGATGGCGAAAATCGGGCGAAGGATGTCGTTCTGATAACCGATTTTATACCAGCCCTTTTCGTTCGTAATGACAGAAGCCCAGCTCGTTTCGCTGCCGGCTGCGGCGATGGTCAGAATGCAGCCCAGGGGCACGACCCGTTCCGGGACGGCGCGGCGCAGATAAAAGTCCCACACGTCGCCGTCATAGTAATAGCCCATGCCGACGGCTTTGGCTTCGTCAATAACGCTGCCGCCGCCTACGGCCAAGATGAAATCAATCGCTTCCTGTTTTGCCAATGCAATAGCTTCGTGCGTATGCGAAAGGAGCGGATTCGGGTGCACGCCGCCGAAGGCAACATAGGACACGCCGGCGTCTGTCAGGGCCTGTTCCACCCGGTCAAGCAAACCGGAACGCTTGACGCTGCCGCCGCCGTACAGGACCAGCACCTTCGTCGCGCCGTAGCTCTTCACGATATCGCCGACCCGCCGTTCTTCGTCTCGGCCAAAAAAGACCTTTGTCGGCGTATAATAGGTAAAATTATTCATAGTCATCCCTCCATATCTGATTCTGCGTTGTGATGATACCTTCATTATATAAGGTCGTCCCGTTCTGTGCAATGAAAACAGGCGGGGCAATCTGCACGCATACGATACGACCTTGCGCGCCGTATGCAAAAAAAGAGACTCCGCAGAGCCTCTTTTCAGCAGATATTATGCGTCGAACAACGTGTCCTGCGAATCCTCTTCGCCTTCTACGGTGATCGTATCCAACGCAGCGACTTTATCGTCGCCTTCCAGTTTTTGAATCTTGACGCCCGACGTATTGCGTCCCTTCTTGATGCCGATGCTTTCGATATCCGTGCGGATGACGATGCCGTTCGACGTAATGAGCATGAGCTCCTGGTTTTCGTGGACGACTTCTACGCCGACAATTGCGCCGGTCTTCGGCGTAATCTTGAAATTCTTCACGCCTTTGCCGCCGCGCAGCTGTATCTTATAGGCGTCCATGTTGTTCCGCTTGCCGAAGCCTTCTTCGCTGACCGTCAGGACCTGGCAGTCCGGCTCGAGCACGTCGGCGCCGATGACGCTGTCCCCTTCGGCCAAGGAAATGCCGCGGACGCCGCGGGTATTGCGGCCCATGGGACGGACGTCGTTTTCATTAAAGCAGATCGCCATGCCCAGCTTCGTCGCCAGAATAATGCGCTGATCTCCCTTCGTCAGGCGCACCTTCGCCAAGTGGTCGCCTTCCATGAGGGAAATGGCGATGAGGCCGTGGCGGCGGACGTTTTTAAATTCCTTCAGCTCCGTCTTCTTGACCAGCCCCTTTTCCGTCGCCATGAACAAGTTCATAGACGGGTCTACCTGGTCCAGGTCGATGAGGGCGTTTACCTTTTCCCCGCTGGCCATCTGCGGCAGGATGTTGATCGCGGCGATGCCCTTGGAGTTGCGGCTGTTCGCTTCGGGGATTTCGTAGGCCTTCAGGCGGTATACTCGGCCAAAGTTCGTAAAGAACAAGACCGTATTGAGGGACGACGTATACAGCAAGTGGTTGACGGCGTCTTCATCCTTTGTGCTCATGCCCTTGATGCCCCTGCCGCCCTTATTCTGCGTATGGTATACGTTGGCGTTGATGCGCTTTACGTAGCCCCGGCGCGTCAGGGTAATGACCATCCGTTCGTTCGGAATCATGTCTTCGATAGCAAAATCGGACGAGTCGGCTACGATTTCCGTCCGCCGTTCGTCGGCAAATTTTTTCTTTGCGTCGAGTAATTCCGTCTTGACGATTTCCATGATCTTATGGTCGTCAGACAGGACGTCGCGCAAGTAAGCGATCCGGTCCTGCACTTCCTTGTATTCCTGTTCGATTTTTTCCCGTTCCAAGCCGGTAAGGCGGCGCAGGCGCATGTCGAGAATCGCCGTGGACTGCTTGTCGCTGAGGCCGAATTTGCTCATCAAGGCCTGTTTGGCGATTTCATCGGTCTGAGATTCGCGAATCGCCCGGATGACTTCGTCGATGTGATCCAGCGCAATGAGCAGGCCTTCCAAGATATGGGCCCGGGCCAGCGCCTTTTCCAGTTCAAATTTGCAGCGCCGCGTAATGACGACCTTCTGGTGGTCCAAATAGTAATGGAGGACTTCCTTCAAGGTCAAAATGCGGGGATGGCCGTCGACGAGGGCCAGCATGATGACGCCGAAGGTTTCCTGAAGCTGCGTGTGCTTGTACAGCTTGTTCAGGACGATGTCCGGGTTGGCGTCGGCCCGCAGCTCGACGACGATGCGCAGCCCCTTGCGGTCCGATTCGTCCCGCAGGGCCGTAATGCCGTCGATTTCCTTATTGCGCGACAAGTTGGCAATCGATTCGATGACCCGGGCCTTGTTGACCTGATAGGGAATTTCCGTGACGACAATGCGGTTCTTCCCCTTCGCCATGGGCTCGATAGACGCGCAGGAGCGCATCTTGATGCTGCCGCGGCCCGTAGAGTAGGCTTTTAAAATGCCGTCGCGGCCCATGATTTTCGCGCCCGTCGGGAAGTCGGGCCCTTTAATCTTGGTCATGAGCTCGTCCAGGCTCGCTTCGGGATTGTCGATGAGCATGACGCAGCCGTCGATGACTTCTCCTAAGTTATGGGGCGGAATGTTGGTCGCCATGCCGACGGCGATGCCGGCAGAGCCGTTGACCAGCAGATTGGGGATCTTAGACGGCAGTACGACCGGTTCCTGGAGAGAACCGTCGTAGTTAGGCATAAAATCAACCGTATCCTTGTCGATATCTTCCAACATTTCGCCGGTGATCTTAGCCATACGCACTTCTGTATAACGCATGGCAGCCGCGGAGTCGCCGTCGACAGAGCCGAAGTTTCCGTGACCGTCAACAAGAGGGTAGCGCGTGGAGAAATCTTGGGCCAGGCGGACTGTCGCGTCATATACGGAACGGTCACCATGGGGATGATACTTACCTAAAACTTCCCCGACGATACGCGCTGACTTTTTGTACGGCTTGTTCGGCGTCATGCCCGCTTCATGCATGGCGTACAAAATACGGCGGTGAACAGGCTTGAGCCCGTCCCGTACATCAGGCAGTGCGCGCGTAATGATAACGCTCATGGCATAGTCGATGTACGACGTCTGCATTTCGCTTTCCAGACAAACCGGTAATACTTTATCAGATTGTTGTTCGTCCACAATGTCACCTCAAATATAATGTAATAATATAAATACTGGGACGTCCTGCACATATCATTATAGATATATATTTAGGATATCTGTTCTATTATACCAAAAAATCAGCGAAATAGATAGCTCCGCCGAAAAACAGCCCTGTATCTGCCTTGACGCGCCTTTTATAAAGGATGTAGAATAGAGAAAAAGCATTCTTTAGGGAGAATCCATCATGACAACATCGCCTATTATACCCGATGATCCGGCAAAGGAAATCGGAAAAATTTTAAAGCGCATCCGCTTTGACCGCGACTTGACGCTGGATAATGTCGCCGCCATGACCGGCGTGAGCAAAACCATGCTGGGACAAATCGAACGGGGCGTATCCGTACCGACGATTTCCGTCTTGTGGAAAATCGCCAAGGGACTGCAAATTTCCTTGTCGACCTTGCTGAACGAACCGCCGCAGCAATACCAGGCCGTCGACATCCTGAAGGATCTGCAGCCCATTTACGATGAAAACAACAACATGATATTGTATAATATCTTCCCCTTCAATCCCCTCAGCGGCTTTGAATATTTCTACATCATCCTTCAGCCTGGCACGAAGCATCATTCCGATGCCCACCGCAACATTGCCGAAGAATACGTCATCGTCACGGAAGGCACCCTGACCCTGCAGGTCGAACAGCAGACCTTTACGCTGACGGCGCCGGCCAAGATCAATTTCCGGGCCAACGCAGACCATTACTACATCAACAACACGGATAAGCCGGTCATTTTCCAGAATATCATGAAATATTAATGTACGCCCGCAGCAAGGGCTGCAGCAAAAAACCTCTCTGCCTCCTATCCCATGGATAGGAAAGCAGAGAGGTTCTTTTTTATTTAAAGGATACGGCGCGGACGCCTTCTCTTTCGATAATATCGGTTAAATGCTGCAGCTCCTCCTGCGTGGGAGTCCGGAACTCGCCCTCGTCATAGGGCATTCCCAGCTGCACATACTTGTCCACGCCATACGGATGATAGGGCAACAGCTCGATCTGCGGGTCGCGGAGATGATCCTTGACAAACTGCGCCGTGCGGCTGATGTTGTCGTCGTCGCCGTTGACGCCCATAATCGTCGGAATGCGGACGACGATGCCGCCGCGCTGCGCGCCGAGAGCGGCGATATTGCGCAGGATGAGGTCGTTGTCGACGCCGGTAAAGGCAAGGTGCTTGTCCCTATCCATGTGCTTGATGTCCAGGAACAGCAAGTCGATTTTATCCAACGTAGGCTGCAGGGCCTCCAAGTCGAAATAGGCGCTCGTCTCGATAGCCTGATCCAGCCCCATGTCGTACACGGCGTCGACGAGCTCTGCCAGAAATTCCGCCTGCATGGTGCATTCGCCGCCGGAATAGGTGACGCCGCCGCCGGAATTGCGGAAAAACCGCAGCTGCGATTCCAATTTGGCCACAATCTCATCGACAGTATACTCTGTGACAGTATTCTTGCGTGCCTTTTCCAGGCAAGCGTCGACGCAGGCGCCGCATCCCGTGCAGCGTTCCCTGGCCTGGGGCGACTGGAAATCGAAGGGGATGCCTTCGGGGCATACAGCTTCGCAGCGTCGGCAGCCAATGCACCGCGACGCGACGTACAGGATTTGATTTTTCGGCGTATATCCTTCGGGATTTGCGCACCACCGGCAGCGCAGGGGGCATCCGGCGAAAAATATCGTCGTCCGGATGCCGTCGCCGTCGTTGACGGAATAATTCTGCAGCTGTAAAATGCGGCCCTTAGAAGCCATCGTGGACGCTCCGGCGAATAATGGAATCCTGCAGCGTCTTGGAAAGGTGGACGAACTGCGTGCTGTATCCGGCTACGCGGACCAGGAGGTCTTTGTAATCTTCCGGATGCTTCTGCGCTTCGAGGAGCGTTTCCGTAGACAAGGTGTTGAACTGTACGTGGAAGGCGCCCATATCGAAGAAGGTCTGTACCATAGCGGCCAGGTTGCTTCTGCCCCGTTTCGTCTTGACCAGGTCGTGGCTTAAGCGCATATTGAGCAGCGTACCGCCGGAGTGAACATCCTGGTTCATCTTAGCGCAGGAATTCATCGCAGCCAAAGGCGTAGACGTATCGGTGCCGGCGACAGGCGAAACGCCCTCGGAAATCGGTTCACCGGCCTTGCGTCCGCATGCCGTCGCGCCGATGACCCGGCCGGTCGGAATGAAGTTGGAAATGCCCATAAAGGCGCTCGTAAAGGGATTTCCGTAAATATCCGTGTATTTATGCGTTTCTTCATAGAAGTGGTTGGAAATGCGCTGGGCGATGTCGTCGACAAAGTCGTCGTCGTTGCCGTACTTCGGCGCGTTCTGAGCCTGCTTGCGCAATTCTTCGTAGCCCTCCCAGTTCTTGTCCATGGCGTCGAGGATTTCGTCCATCGTGCAGACCTTATCTTCGAACACGAGCTTCTTAATCGCCGCCAGGCTGTTGGCCGATTCGGCCAGGCCGATGCCGGTCAGAACGGGGCCGACGTTGTACTTGGCGCCGCCGTCGACAAGGTCCTTGCCCTTTTCCAGGCAGTCTTCAAACAACGCCGAGAAATAGGGACGGGGAATCATGTCCTTCTGCAGGCGCTGGGCGATGAGCGTACCCGTAACGGAAATGTCGATGAGGTTGTCGAACTGTTCCATGAAGGCTTTTTCTACGTCTTCGTACGAAGCGAACTTTCTGTCCTGATAGATAGGCAGGCCCATTTGCTTGCCCGTCATGCGGCTCTTGCCGCCGTTCGTCGCATATTCAAAAGCGCCGCTGAAGTTGACGTTTACAGTGCTCGTCCATTCAAAGGTCTTGCGGAAGTGGGGAACGACGCAGCCGCAGTTATTCCAGTCGCGGGCGTCTTCCGTATCGTAGCCGAGGTTTTTCAGCATCTGGTAGCCCGTCTTATCGCTGTGAATAGCCGGGAAGCCCGTGCCCAGGGCGACGAGGTCCATGACGGCGTCGACGAATTCCTTCGGGCTGTTCTGGGAAATGCGGACGGATAAGCCCGGCTGATGTGTCTTCACTTCTGCCGTCGCCTTCAGAGCCAGGTAGCTCAGCTCGTTCGTCGCGTCCTTGCCGTAGCGGTCGCTGCCGCCGACGGTCAGGTTCTGGAACTGATTATAGCCGGCGAAGAAGTCTGCCGTGTTGGCCGAAATCGTCCAGACCCATTCGGACAGCTTGAGCCAGTAACATTCGATGAGCTCTAAAATGCCGTCGTCGTCGTGGAGCTTATTGTCGATATCGTAACGGTAGTACGGATACATGTACTGGTCGAAGCGGCCCGGGTTGAGGGACAAGGGATTTTCCATCAAGATGCCGCCGAGCTGATAGAACCAGATCATCTGCAGGGCTTCCTGGAAGGTCTGGGGCGGGAATTCGGGAACGCGGCGGCAAATCGCGGCAATCTGCTGCAATTCGCTCTTGCGCACGGCGTCCGTTTCGGCCGCAGCCATTTCTTCCGCCTTGTCGGCATAGCGATGGGCCAGGATAATCATGCCTTCGCCGCACAAGATGACGGAGCGGTAGAAATCGTATTTTTTCAGCGCGTCGGGCTGGGAAAGCTTGAGCTGAGCCATTTTTTCCCGGCACGTATCGATAATGCCGCGGAAGCCTTTCTTAAACAAGACGTCCTGGTAGTCCGGCGTAATTTCGCCGACGGACTGACGCCATTTGGAGTCGATGTCGATGATGCCCGTGTCGACGGCTACCTTCGCCGTTTCCGCCGGAATCTGGGCCAAGAAGGCTTCTTCCAGCGATTTGCCCTTCCAGTAAGGGAAGATATTCTGGCGAACGAAGGCCCGCTGTTCGTCGGTCATTTCATAGGGGTCCTGCACGCGATCGGAGAAATGATCCATTTCCCGATCTACCCAGGTCCAGGAAAATTCAGGCGTCAGGATGCCGCACTTGCGGAATTCGCCGACGGCGCCGACGATGAGCTCGCCGGGGAAAATCGTGACGACGAGTTGTTCGCATACGTCTTTAAACGCCTGGGCGCGGCGAATCGGTTCCGTCTGGCCTTCCGTTTTTTTATACGACTCGGTCCAGATTCTGGCCCGGTCATAAGAAATAGCCGGTTTGTTATTTACATATTCATTTTTTGCTCTTTGAATTCGTTCCGTAAGCATAGGATGTGCCTCCTCTTTGAAGTACAAAGCATTTTGTGCGCTATAACGTCTTTCATGACTTCAAGGTATCACATTAATGCTCCATTGTCAATAGAAAAAAGCAGGTCCTTTGCCGCATGCCATCGGGCCCGGCGGCGCGAGCTCCGTCGCCGCTGCGCCTCGCCCTTCGGCGCGATAAAAGGGCCGCCCCGCCGCTGGCGAGACAGCCCTTCATCGTCCGATCCCGACGGAAGGAGCGCCGTCGTCAGGACAGGTTATCCATTGTATTCCTTATATAATTCGTTCAGGATGTGCCGTCTCGTCACGAGACCTACGAGCCGGTTGTTGTCGATGACCGGAATCAGCTTGAGATGCTCCGATACCATGATGCCGGCGATCTGTTCGACCGTCGCCTTCGGCGAAGCGACGACGACGTCCGTCGTCATGAGCTCCTTCGCGTTGCAGGCCATCTTCTTCTGATAGCCCTTTTCATACTCGTTCATGCCGTTGTAATAGACGTTTTCTCCCAGCAAACTGGAATAATGGGCCATATGGGGCTTAACTTTTTTATACACCAGGTCTGCTTCCGTCACGATGCCCGCCAGAGCGCCGTCGTCCCGTACAATGGGAATGACGGCTACGTTATGCTCTACCATCATGTCGATGAGGTCAAAGACAGACGTGTCCGGAGCGGCCGTGACAAAGCTTTTTTCCATAATATCGGCAACAGTACGTTTTTCCATCGAAAACCTCCCCCTCTCAGCGTACTTGTCTGGAATAGGTCGTATGCAGCAGCTTGTGGGCTTTTTCACCCAGCGGCTCGCCCAGCCAGTTTTGATACAGCGCCTGAATCTGCGGATTGTCGTGAGATTTGCGGAGACGGCTGGCGTCGTCGATGCGATACAGCGCTTCCATTCTCTTTTTCTTGATAGCCATGCTCGTCGGAACGGGCTGGCCGCCGCCGCCGATGCAGCCGCCGGGACAGGCCATGATTTCAATGAAATCATATTCGGCGTTGCCGGCCCGGATGCGGTCCATGATCTGCTGCGCCGCTCCCAGGGAATTGCAGACGGCAATGCGGACCTTATGACCGGCTACGTATACTGTCGCTTCTTTCGTCTGATACAAGCCGCGGACGGCCGTATATTCGATGTCCTTCAGTTCTTCGCCGGCTACGATATCGGCGACGGTGCGCAAGGCCGCTTCCATGACGCCGCCGCTCGTGCCGAAGATGACGCCGGCACTGGAGCCGAGGCCAACCAAGGGATCGTCGAAGTCGCTGTCCGGCAGGGATTCAAAGCTGAGCCCGTCTTCGCGGAGCATACGGCCCAGTTCACGCGTCGTAATGGAAATATCGACGTCCTGATAGCCCGACGCGCGCAGCTGCGGCCGCAGGCATTCGGCCTTCTTAGCCGTGCAGGGCATGATGGACACGCTGACGATGTTCGCCGGATCGACGCCTGCCTTTTCGGCCCAATAGGTCTTGATGATTGAGCCGAACATGCCCTGCGGCGATTTTGCCGTCGACAGATGATCCAATAAATCGGGATATTTCAATTCACACATATTGACCCAGCCGGGGCTGCACGACGTAATCATCGGCAGGACGCCGCCGTTCTGTACCCGCTGCAGGAATTCGTGGCCTTCTTCCATAATCGTGAGGTCGGCGCTGAAGTCCGTATCGAATACGCGGTCAAATCCCAGGCTCTTCAGGGCCGATACCATCTTGCCCGTTACGATACTGCCCGGTTCCATGCCCAGCTCTTCGCCGAGAGATACGCGGACAGCCGGCGCGATTTGGCATACGACGACCTTGTCGGGATCGTGGATGGCGTCCCATACGCGTTCCGTATCGTCCTTTTCGCGAATCGCCGCCGTCGGGCACACACTGGCGCACTGGCCGCAGTAGGTGCAGGCTACGTTGGACAAATCTTGCTCGAAGGCCGTCGAGACCATGGAGTCAAAGCCGCGGCGGGCGTAACTGTATACGTTCATCTTCTGTACGTCGCGGCACATGCGGATGCAGCGGCCGCAGAGGATACATTTATCCTGATCGCGGACGAGACAGGGATTGGAATCGTCTATCGTATGGGCTTTCATTTCCCCGCCGTCGAAGCGCCGCGTGCGGACGCCCAGGTCGGCGGCCATCTTCTGAAGCTCGCAGTCGCCGTTCTTCTGGCAGGACAGGCAGTCCTGAGGATGATTTGCCAGCAGGAGCTCCATGACCATACGGCGGGCCGCCCGCACCTTGCTCGTATTCGTCTTGACGACCATACCTTCGGCTACGGGATAACAGCAGCTGGCGACCAGTCCTTTGGCGCCGCTGACTTCGCAGATGCAGAGACGGCACGCGCCTTCAGGCTTTAAATCAGGATGATAACACAAAGTAGGAATATATATACCGGACATCCGCGCCGCTTCCAAAATAGTAATTCCTTTGGGAACCGTGACGGTCATGCCGTTTATCGTTAAAGTAATCGATTCCATAACACACTCTCCTTACGCCTTTTTAACAGCCTTGAACGGACATTTACTCATGCAGACTCCGCATTTGATGCAGCGCTGCGGGTCGATAACGTGCTTTTCCTTCGGCTGGCCCGAAATCGCGTGGACCGGACAGTTGCGGGCGCACAAGCCGCAGCCCTTGCATTCGTCAGAAATGACGTAGTGCAGCAGGTCGGCACAGACGCCGGCAGGACATTCCTTGTTTTCAATATGGGCCTTGTATTCGTCGCCGAAGTAGTGAATAGTGCTCAGTACGGGATTGGGAGCCGTCTGGCCCAGGCCGCAAAGAGCAGACAATTTAATATTATTGGCCAAATCCTGGAGGAGATCGAAATCGCGGCGCGTCCCCTGGCCCTTTGTAATGCGGACGAGGATTTCCAGCATGCGCTTCGTCCCTTCGCGGCAGGGAGCGCATTTGCCGCACGATTCGGCCTGCGTAAAGGTTACGAAGAATTTCGCCACGTCGACCATACAGGTCGCTTCATCCATGACGACCAAGCCGCCGGACCCCATCATTGCACCGATGCCGGACAAGGAATCAAAGTCGACAGGCGTATCAAGCATGGCTTCAGGCAGACAGCCGCCGGAGGGGCCGCCGATCTGCACGGCTTTAAAGGCCTTGCCATGAGGAATGCCGCCGCCGATTTCAAAGATGATTTCCCGCATCGTAATGCCCATGGGCACTTCGGCCAGGCCCGTGTTGTTGATTTTGCCGGTCAGGGCGAAGACCTTCGTCCCAGGAGACGTCTTCGTGCCGATGGAGTTGAACCACGACGCGCCGTTGCGGATAATCGAAGCGACGTTGGCCCACGTTTCGACGTTGTTGTTGTTCGTCGGCTTGCCCCATAGGCCGCTGTTGGCCGGGAAAGGCGGACGGGGACTCGGCGTGCCGCGGCGGCCTTCAATGGAAGCGATGAGAGCCGTTTCTTCGCCGCAGACAAAGGCGCCGGCGCCTTTCTTGATATGAATCTTAAAATTAAAGCCGCTTCCTAAGATATTATTGCCGAGCAGGCCGATTTCTTCTGCCTGCTTGATCGCGACTTCCAATCGGTGAATAGCCAAGGGATATTCAGCGCGGCAGTAGATATACGCTTCGTCGGCGCCGATAGCGTAGCCGCCGATGCACATACCTTCCAATACAGAGTGGGGGTCGCCTTCAAGAACGCTGCGGTCCATGAACGCACCCGGGTCGCCTTCGTCGGCGTTGCAGATGATGTATTTCTTATCGCCCGGCGCGTTGCGGCAGAACTGCCATTTTTTCCCCGTAGGGAAGCCTGCGCCGCCGCGGCCGCGCAGGCCTGAGGCAACAACTTCGTCGATGACGGCCTGCGGTTCCATGGTCAGCGCTTTCGCCAGGCCCTGATAGCCGTCCATGGCGATGTATTCGTTGATGTTTTCCGGATCTACGAGACCGCACCGTGCCAGGACGCGCCGTACCTGCTTCTTGTAAAAGGGAACTTCGTCGTTTGTCTCAACGCGCGTTTCCGTCACGGGGTCCATGTACAGCAGCGATTCTACGACTTCGCCCTTCATGATATGCTGTTCTACAATGTCTTTGGCGTCGCCGGCCTTTACGTGGACATAAAAGGTATTTTCCGGATATATCGTCACGATAGGGCCGTTTTCGCAGAAGCCGTGACAGCCCGTCTGAATCAGCTTAACCGCCGCCGACAAGCCGTTGTCTTCCAAAGCCTTCTGAAAGGCCTCCTGCAACTTTACGGAATTGGAAGCCACGCAGGCCGTACCGCCGCAGACCAGGATGTGCTTCTGCACGCCGGGACGAGTCCGGTCGACAGGCGTTACGGGAACGTTCTTTTCCGGCATCCGTATTTTCATATAGTCTTTCAGGGATTCGCGCAATGCGTTTAATTCTGTTATGGATTTCATTCCTGTATACTCCCTTCACGGTAAAATGAATCGATCTTATTCGTAGCTGGCCAAAATACGGGATATATCGTCGCTCGTCAGCCGGCCGTACGTTTCGCCGTTGATCTGCATGACCGGAGACATGCCGCAGGCGCCCAGGCAGGCAATGGTTTCCAGCGTAAACTTCTGATCGTCCGTCGTGTTGCCGGCTTTGATGCCCAGCTGCTTTTCCAGCTCGGCCAGAATGTGCTTGCCGCCGCGGACGTGGCAGGCCGTCCCCTGACAGCAGCAGATGATATTGCGTCCCCGCGGGTTCAAATGGAACTGGGAATAAAAGGTTACGACGCCGTACACGTCGGCAATCGGCACGTGAAGCCGTTCGGCAATGTACACCAGCGACGGCCGGGGCAAATAATTAAATAAATCCTGCACGTCCTGCAGGACGGCGATCAGCGAGCCTTCCTGCCCTTCATACTTCCTCATGATTTCATCAATTTTATCTTTTTTCTGTTCAAACGCTTCTTGTACGCTATTCGATGTCATCATATCCGCCTCCCATATTATGCAATTTTCTCATTTTCCCATTGCATTTCGATAATGATACTATACAACTTTTTTATCAAAATGTAAACATTTAAGTATAATATGCATTCTATTTAATTATTTGTGAATCTTTTAACTTTATTAAACGTTTTTGTAATAATTTTCGTCAACTATAAAAAACAGGGATGCAAATAGAACATCTCTCTATCTGCATCCCTGAGGCTGCGCCAAACCGCTGCATATGAAATTGTCAAACTAGCTGCTGCATCCGCTTGTATACGGGAAGCTTCCGCAAATGAGCGAGGGTAAAGGACGCCGTCACGCCGATGAGAATCCCCGTGCCGATGCCGGCGACGGAAAGGACCGGCAAATACAGCATGATTTTGATATTTTCTACGACTAACGAAGCGACGACGACCTGTCCCAGATTATGAAACACGCCGCCGGCCGCGCTGACGCCGATTAAACTGAATCGTCCCGCCCGTTTCAGGGCGATCATGCTCCCCAGGCTGAACGCCGCGCCGGCCGCACTGTACAAAAAGGCGTTGATGCCGCCGCCGAAGGCCGTCGACAAGGCGACGCGCAGCAGCAAGATCAGGCAGGCGTCCCGCTTTCTCGGCAGGGCATACAAGGCGATGACCGTAATGAGATTGGCAAGGCCCAGCTTAGCGCCCGGCGCAATGAACGGCACGGGCAGCATGCCTTCGACGATATATAAGACGAGGGACTGTGCAACAAACAAGCTCAATATGATGATGCGAAAGGTTTTATTCATGTGACACCTCTACCGGGCAGGAATAACGTCGGGCTCACCGCCGTGAGACGAACGCACTTCTATGAGAACTTTGTGAGGCAGGCAGACCGTCGTCGCGCCGGGCTGGGAAATAAAGCCTTCACCGATGCAGATCTTATCGGGGCAGTCCGCCTCGACGATGCCGATTTCCTGATCTCTCACGACGACCGTATTATAGCCCGATTCGGTACGGACCGTAAACGTATCCGTGCCGCGATGCTCTGACAGCGGTACGGTTTTATATTCTGTTCCATCGACTTGTATGACGGCGTACGTTCCGCCGTGGTCTGCCGAATTGCCGCCGAGCAGAAATATTCCTTCGGGAATGAAGGAAGCCGCCAGCAGCGCCGCTATGAGGATAATATCCCATTTCTTTATCATGACACGACTCCTATCCGCCGAAGGGCAGCCAGCCATTCCTGCCTCGTCGGCGCGGTGCAGCACCGGTAATCAACGTATTCTAATTATAGCAAATTTTAGTATAATAGGGAAAAGAAATACTATTTGAAAAAGGAGGCCTCGCCATGAAATACAAGATATGCCTCGCCGTCTTAGCGTCCGTCCTCGCCCTCTCCGCCTCGGGGTGCAGCTCATCCCAAGAAGAAGGGCAGCCGAAGACGCCACAGCAACGGCAGGCCGAAACGAAGGCAGCGCCGCCGATCAGCGCTGAATCAGAACGATTGTGCCAGGAAGGGCTGGCCGCCTATGGCCGATTTGAATACGACGCGGCCATCGCCGCCTACGACAAGGCCCTACAAGCCGACGGCCGCAATTACCAGGCCTTATCGGGAAAGGGCGTCGCCTTGGCGATGCGCGGCAACGAAACAGGAAGCCGTCAGGATGTAGCCGACGGCATTGCGTCCATCCAAAAGGCTTTGGCCCTGCAGCCCGATTACGTCCCGTCCTTTTACGACCTGGCCCTGGCTTATAAAATCGACGGCCAATACGACAAATCCATGTCCTATTTTCAAAAGGTACTGGCAGCAGACCCGAACAATACGTGGAGCTATTACGGCATAGCCACCATATACGGCGATAAGGGCGACGCAAAAAACGCCGTAGTCTATTTGAAAAAGGCCGCCGCCTTGGACAAAGAAAACGTCTTGGAAGCGGCCCGCACGCAATCCCACTTTGACTCCATCCGCAATGACGCGGAGTTCCGCGCCCTCGTATCGCCGTAAGTCCCCGCTCCAGGCCAGACGTAATGCAAGCCCATATCATTCCATCAAAAAACGCTGCGCGCCCGTAGTTCAGGCCGCAGCGTTTTTCCATTCTTATGCAAGTTACATGTCTTCTTCGGCAATTTCGCAGAGGATGTGGCCGATCATGATGTGCATTTCCTGGGCCCGGGCCGTCGTCTTTGCCGGGACGGCCAGGATGACGTCGCACAGTTCCTTCATCTTGCCGCCGCCGATAGCCGTCATGCCGATGACCTTCATGCCTTTGGCCCGTGCTTCGGCAATAGCCGCCAGGACGTTACCGCTGTTGCCGGACGTCGAAATGCCGACGAGGACGTCGCCTTCGTTTCCCAGAGCCTGGACCTGGCGGCTGAACACGGTTTCATAGCCGTAATCGTTGGCGACAGCCGTCAGGACGGACGTATCGACGGTCAGGGCAATCGCCGGAAAGGCCCGCCGTTCCTTCTGGAAGCGGCCGACGATTTCCGCCGCTAAGTGCTGCGAATCTGCGGCGCTGCCGCCGTTGCCGCAGAACAGGATTTTATGGCCCGTCTGCAAGGCTGTCTTAATCATATCGCCGGCTTCGGCAATGGCCGGGGCTAAGGCCTTTGTCGCCTGGAATACGGCTTCATGTTCCGCCATGCGTTCTTCAATGATATTCATATTGATAGCGCCTCCTCATCAGACATTGGAATTATCGTCTACTACGCGGATTTCCCCGCTGTGCGGATGGATGACCATGCCATAGACAGCGATATCCTTCGGCAAATAGGGATTGGCGCGCAGCCGCCGTACCGTTTCCTTTACGGACGTGTCGACGTCGCCAATCGGATCGGCCCATTGCCGCAGCTTCGGCCGCACGGCTTCGATAATAGCGCTGTCGATGCCGGCTTCGGCCATTTTCCGGCTCAGGCTGTCCGACGTCGTGTTGAGCATGCCGCAGTCGTCGTGGCCCATGACGATGATGTCGTGAACGTGAAGCTCGTACACGGCTACCATCAGGCTGCCGATTACACTGTCAAACTCGTCAAAGGCCGTGTTTCCGGCGACCTTGATGATCTTCGCTTCGCCGCGGCGCAGCCCCATAGCCGGCTCGAGAAAATCGAGAAGGCGCGTATCCATGCAGGTCAGTACGGCCAGATTGCGGTTTGGGTATTTGCTCACTTCGTCCAAACCGCCCTGGGCCAGGGCTTCCTTGACAAAGGCTTCGTTCGCCGTCGTAATTTGCTGTATCAATGCTGACATGATCTGTTCCTCCTACGGCCGCCCGGCTCCGGCGAGCCGTTTAGCCTTAACATATTCGTCTATTAATTTCGTCGATTCCGAAGGCCCGTTTCCTATCGCCGCATTTCACGACGCCGATATGAACCGGGCCGTCCGGACTGGCTCATAGATAAAAAAATGGTGCGCCCAAGATGACTCGAACATCCGACACGCAGTTTAGGAAACTGCTGCTCTATCCAACTGAGCTATGGGCGCACAATAATACTATACGCTATGTATGATAGCATGAATCAACCAAAAAATAAAGTGGAGATTACGCAAAGACCGCCTCCTTTCACACAAAAAACGTCGCCTCATCGTCGAAAAACGCGGAGGCGGCGTTAGTTATGATTTATATATTCAGTTAATTCGAAGCGAGTTTCCGGCTGTCCTGACGATGGAGGAACGTTTCTCCCGCAATTCCCGGCTTCGTCATTTCTTGCGGCGAAAGAATGACGTCGAGCTGTTCTTTCGTCAAGGTACCGTGAGCCAGGATGATGTCCCGGACGGGCCGTCCCGTGCTGTACGCTTCTTTAGCCAGCATTGCAGCTTCTTCGTAACCGATATGCGGCAGCAGCGCCGTAATCACGCCTACGCTGCGGTCCACCCAATGCCGGCAGCCTTCTGCATTCGCCTGCAAGTCCTTCAGAAGGTAATCGACAAAGGTCTGTACAGCGTTCGTCAAATAGTCCATAGAATGAAAGAGATTAAAAGCCATGACCGGCTCCATGACGTTCAATTCAAACTGGCCGTTTTCAACGCCGAGCGTAATCGCCATATCGTTGCCAATAACCTGATAGCAGGTCTGATCCAGCACTTCGGCGATAACGGGATTCACCTTGCCCGGCATAATAGACGACCCGGGCTGACGGGGCGGCACGTTCAATTCATGAAGGCCGCATCTCGGTCCGGACGCCATAAGGCGTATGTCGTTTGCCATTTTAATCAGTACCAGCGCCGCCGATTTCATGCTTCCCGATACGTCGGCAAATACATCTGTATTATTCGTGGCATCGACCATATTGCGGGCCGTAACGAACATTTCCCCCGTCAGCTCCGACAACTTCGCCGCGGCCAGCTTGCTGTATTCCGGTTCGGCGTTCAGCCCTGTGCCGACAGCGGTGCCGCCCATATTGACAACATGCACGTCGTCCAGAGACGTTTCGATTCGCCTGCGGGCGCGGCGAACGGCGGACGCATAGGCGGCCATTTCTTGTCCTAACGTAATCGGCACGGCGTCTTGCAAATGCGTGCGGCCCATTTTCAATACGTTTCTAAATTCATCGGTCTTTTCATCCAGCCAAAATTCCAGCGTCCGCAGCGTACTGGCCAAGGCCTTCCCTTTTGCGGCAAGGCAGACTTTAATGCTCGTCGGAAATACGTCGTTCGTCGACTGGGCCATATTGGCATGGTTGTTCGGCGAAATGATGTCGTATCGACCCTTCGGCTTGCCTAAGATTTCCAGAGCCCGATTACAAAGGACTTCGTTCATATTCATGTTGATAGACGTGCCGGCGCCGCCCTGAATCGGATCGACGGGAAATTGATCGAGCCACTGTCCGTCTATAATTTCATCGGCTGCGCGCGTAAGCGCCTTCCCGACGATGGCATTCAATCGCCCCGTTTCCATATTCGCCAGCGCCGCCGCTTTTTTCACAGTCGCCAGGGCCTTAATAAAATCCGGATCCAGCCGTTCACCGGTAATATGAAAATTCTTAACGGCCCGCATCGTCTGCACGCCGTAGTATACGTCATCCGGTACGTTCATCGTCCCTAAAAAATCATGTTCTTTCCGCATAGGTGTCCCTCCAATGATACAGCAAGCAAAATACAAAATATTAAACTAACCGCGTCTTGCCGTTTTTCGTCACGGCGCTGACGAGAACAAATACGACGAAGTTCGCCGCTAAGGCGATAAACCCGGCGTTAAAGTGTCCGCCCAGCACCGGCAGCGGGTCCATCTGATTCAGCATGAGATAGAACACGAGTACTTCGCCGACGACCAGTCCGCAAAGGGCGGCTTTCTTACTGGCCTGCTTCCAAAACATCCCCAAAACCAGCAGCGGGAAAAACTGGGTGACGCCGGAATACCCTGTCAGCAGCAGGTTGACGAGCAGATTGGAGTGGAAAATAGACAGATACAGCGCCGCCGCCGTCAAAATGAGAATCAAGTATCGCGCCGTCCGCTTCATGTGCTCCGGCGAAATCCCTTCGTCGCCGCGGCGCAGCCCTTTAATGTATATATTGCGGGAAATGAGAAGGGACGTGGACAGCAGCAGGTCGGCCGCAGGAATCATGCAGGCCAGGGCGCCGGCCCCTCCGATAATTCCCAGCACCCATACGGGGAAGGAATCCTTGACCATGTATAAGAAGGCCATGTCGGCGACGGGAATCGGATTGTCCGCATATACCAGGACGGCCGTAAAGCCGACGATCATCGGGAAGATGAGAAACAGGTGGCACACGGGCAGCCATACGGCGTTATGCCGCGGCACGTCGGGGTCCTTGGCGCTGAAGGTGTTCGTCGAAAAATGCGGCCACATGTAAAACCCCGCCGCCATGACGACGAGGGTCGTCATAGCCCAGATGATGTCCAGATTGCCTGTGCCTCCGGGAAACATCATAAACCCCGGCTTCATCGCTTCGACCTGGGCAAACATTTCGCCGATGCCGCCGCAGTAATGGTACGGCAGATATAAGCCGAAGAACAACATGGAGCCCATCATCATGACGTCCTTGACGACAGCCGTCGACGCGACGCCTTTCAAGCCGCTCAAAAATACAAACAAAGCGACCATGACGAAGGCGATGACCATGGCGTATACCCGCGGAATCGCGCCCAGGGACGTGACCTCTACGATAAGGCCCAGCGCCGTCAGCTGCAGCTGCAAATACGGAAGCAGAAAGGCGACGCCGATGCAGGATACTAAAATACCTAAAGGCCGGCTGTCGTACAGGTATTCGACCAAGTCGCCCTGCGTGACGAGCTGATGGCGATGGCCGTACTGGCAGACCCTCGGCAGAATATGATAGCCGACGACGTAGGCCAGCGCCCCGTAGCCAAGGATATAGAAGGTCGGGCCGCCCTTGGCGTAGGCCCAGCCGCTGGCCCCCAAAAAAGCAAAGGCCGTATACACCTCGCCGGCCATGATAAACCAGTTCAGCCAGCGTCCGAAATTCCGTCCCCCGACGGCCCAGTTCTCAGCGTTCATGTGCTTATCTTTCAATCCGGGAATTGCGCCCAGTACGGCGATCCCGATGATGAAGACAAATAAAATAACCAGTGCGCTCATTGCCTCCATAATATACTCCCCCTCTCGAACAGATACAAATTACGGCGTCGCCGCATCTAATACGGCCTGCATCCACTGGCCGATCATCGCGCCGACAGTCAGGCGTTTTTCATCAAAGGCATGGTCGGCCTCCACCATGTCGAACTGCTGCACAGCTGACGTTTCATGAAGCTGCAGCCGTCGCCACAAGGGCCCGATCATATCCGCCGCCGGCGCGACGTCGTCTTTCGCCGCGCCGATGAAGTACAGATTTCTGTCTTTAAGCTCTTCGGCGGCATGACGAAGGCCAAATTCGGCGTGAAGACAATACTGCGCGTCTTCATATAAATCCTTCATACTGGACAGGCGCAGGACGTCGGCTCCCTGAATCAGCAGCTCCTTCAGCGATTCTTCGTCGCCCCTTTCAAACAACGACGGAAAATCGTAAGGAGCCATGACGGCGGCGCCGCAAATCCAGGGAAGACGCCGCATGGCGTTCACGGCGGCAAATCCTCCCATGCTGTGGCCGATGAAGAACATCTTGTCCGTATCAATGCCGTATTTAGAAGCCGTTTCCGTCGTCCGGGCCCACTCCGCCGCAGCCACGGCGTCTTCGATGATGCCCGACAAGGTATATTGGCCTTCGCTTCCCCAGCAGCCGCGATACGATATGCTCACGGCAACGGCTCCCATCCGGCGCAGCCCCTGGCCGATATCGAACAGCGACGTGTATCCCGGATACCCATGCAGCAGGATTGCGCAGGGACGCCGTTCCCCCGGCGGCCTTCCCGGCGTCATCACCTTTCCGTATATGTGGGCGTCCCCGCCGCCGCTGAGAATACTCAGCCCTTCCAGAGCCGGCGGTATCTCTCCGGGACGGCAGGGCGGGTCTTGATACATATATTCCAAATGCAGCGTCATATTACATCGCCTTCTTAGACCGCAGCCGGTCTTTTTTATCCAATACCCACAGCGTATGGATACAGGCCACCGTTACGATGACGCCGGCCTGAATCCAAAAGGCCAGGAAAGGCAGCCCGGCAAGCTGCGGATGAAAGGTATTCACAAACGGCAGAGCCGCAATAATCCAAATAAACGGAATCACCGTCAATAGGCATTTCATAGCATGTTCCCCCTTTTTACTGCAAAACAATGTGCGGCGCGGCTGTTAGGAATGAAGCCGCAGCCAGTCTACAGCGTACATGGCGTAGATGCCGGCCGCTCCCGGCAGCGCCGATTCGTCAAGCGTAAAGGTATCGCTGTGATGGGAATGCACGGCGCCGACGTCGGGATTATAAATGCCGATCAAGGCAAAGCACCCGGGCTTCTTCTCCAGATAGTAGGCGAAGTCTTCGCCGCCTGTCGTCTTTTCCAGCGTCGTCACGGCGTCGCCGCCCAAAATCTTTCTGACGGCGTCTTCCGCAATGGCCGAGCAGCCTTCCTCGTTGACGACGGGCGGTACCATGACCCGGTACTGCAATTCTGCCGAGGCGCCGTAAGCCGCCGCCGTGTTCTGAACGATCCGTTCCATCGTCGTCTTGATGTCCTCCGCCATTTTCTTCTTGAAATACCGCGTCGTGCCGCACAGCTCCGCTTCGCCGGAAATGATATTGAACCGCGTGCCGCTCTTCATGGTCCCGATCGTCAGGACGACCGAATCCAGCGGGCTGACATGACGCGACACGACGCTCTGCAAATTCAGGACTATGGCCGACGCGACGACCGTAGCGTCCACGGTCTGCTGAGGCTGCGAGCCGTGGCCTGCCAGGCCGTGTACGAGAATGGTAAATTCATCGGCCGCCGCCATCCGTTCGCCTTTTTCGACGGACACCTTCCCCGACGGCACATCAATCCAAAGATGGCCGCCGAAGATGGAGCCGATTTCTTCATACCAGTTTCCAAAGCGTATCATATACGGCGCGCCGCGCCCCGTTTCTTCGCCGGGCTGAAAAATCAAATACACCGTGCCGTACAGCCGGTCCTTCATGTTGACCAGCATACGCGCCGCCCCTAATAACACGGCGATATGGCCGTCGTGGCCGCAGGCGTGCATACAGCCGCTGCAGCGCGATTTGAAGGGCACGTCGTTTGCTTCCTGTACGGGCAGGGCGTCTATGTCGGCCCGCAGGGCCACAGCTTTTCCCGGATGATCCCCTTCAATCTTGGCGACTACGCCCGTATGCTGCTCCGGATTCACTTCGCACGGAATGCCCATGTCTTCCAGAATATTGACGATTCGCAGCGTCGTCCGCCGTTCCTGAAAGCTCGTTTCCGGATATTCGTGAAACTGCCGCCGCCACTGGCGAATCTGTCCTTCGTATGTTTTCATATATGTTTTAATCATATCGGCGTCGTTCATCAGTAGTTCCCCCTCTGCCGTTCAGATTCTTTCACACTACGCGCCGCGCGGCTCCGTTTTCCCTCCAGCCGCGCAAAAAAGCGCCGTTGAATGCAGATTCAACAGCGCCTTTGCCGCACGTACTATGAAATTAAAGCCATTATAGGGGTTCCCTTTCGCCTTGTCAATAAAAGCCCCGTATTTTTTACAAAATAGTTAGAAATAGTTTAGAAAAAGTAAGGCTTGCGCGTCTATGCCATCCTTTCTATAATGGAAGGTATAAGTAAAGAAAGGACCTCTGCATATGATTGATCTCCACGCTATCGCAACAGAACAGCGCAACGAACAGACGCGGCATATAGACCGGCTGTCTACGCTGGATATGATACGCCTTATCAACGAAGAAGATACAAAGGCTGCCCTCGCCGTCGGCGCTATCGCCCCGGCCATTGCCGACGCCGTCGACTTGATTGCCGGCCGGCTGCGGCAAGGAGGGCGGTTATTTTACATCGGTTCGGGTACGTCGGGACGGCTGGGCATACTCGACGCCGTCGAATGTCCGCCGACGTACAGCACGGACCCCGACATGGTCCAGGGCCTCATCGCCGGCGGGTACGAAGCCATCTTCCGGGCCAAGGAAGGTGCCGAAGACTCACAGGACATGGGACGGGCCGACCTGGCAGCCAAGGCCGTGACGGCAAAAGACGTCGTCGTCGGCCTCAGCGCGTCGGGACGGACGCCCTACGTCCTCGGCGGACTTCAGTACGCCGCTTCCGTCGGCGCAGCGACGATTTCCATCGACTGCTCGCCTCAGGCCCCTATCGCCCAGTATGCACAAATCGACTTATGCGCCCTCGTCGGCCCGGAGGTCATCACCGGCTCGACGCGCATGAAAGCCGGCACGGCGCAGAAGATGATCCTCAACATGCTGTCTACAGGGGCCATGATACGGCTCGGCAAGGTATACGGCAACCTCATGGTCGACGTAAAGGCCTCTAATGAAAAGCTGAAAGAACGAGCCTGCCGCATCGTCATGACGGCGGCCCAATGCGGACGAAGGGACGCCGAACAGGCCTTGCTTCAATGCCGCGGGCAGGCTAAAACGGCTATCGTCATGCTGCGCCTCGGCGTGTCCGCCGCCGAAGCGGAGCAGCGGCTTGCCGCGCACGGCGGATACATAGACCGGGTATGCAAGGAGACGCCTCATGACCGATAAAGAATTAGCGGAACAGCTGCTGGCCGCCGTCGGGCCGGCCGAACGCATCGCCCACGCCTACAACTGCATGACCCGCCTGCGCCTTCACGTCAAGGACGGCGGCATCCCTGCCGAGGAAATCAAAAAAATTCCAGGCGTCTTAGGCGTCAACAAGTCCGGCGACGAATGGCAGATCGTCCTGGGCCCCGGCAAGGCCACCAAGGTGACGAAGGAGTTTAAAGCCCTTCTGGAAAAAGACAGCGCGACGCCCAAGTCCGACGGCGGCACGATTTCCTCCCTTGCCCAGGCCGCGTCGGTCGGCGACGGGAAAGAGCTCCACGACGCCATACAAAAAAAGAACGCCACGCCGGCTAAGCTGGCCTTAAAGAAAATTTCTGCCATTTTCGTCCCCATCATTCCGGCCTTCATCGCCTGCGGCCTCATTACGGGGCTGCTGAACGTCGCCTTGAAGATAGAGCCGTCGTGGGCGGCGTCGCCTATCGCGCAAATGCTGGCCGTCGCCGGCAGCGCCGCCTTCTTCGGCCTGAATATATTCGTCGGAATCAACGCCGTCAAGGTCTTCGGCGGGTCGCCTATGATCGGCGGCGTACTGGCCGCCGTCATGAGCCATCCGTCCCTAGCGTCGATATCGGCCGACGGCATCGCCTTCGCGCCCGGCCGGGGCGGCGTCGTCGCCGTCCTCCTCGTATCGCTGTTCGCCGCCTGGCTGGAAAAAAAGCTCCATCGCCATATTCCGGACATGTTCGACCTCTTTGCGACGCCCCTCATTACGGTCCTCCTTTCCACCTTCGCGGCCCTCTGCATCTGCCAGCCCGTCGGCGGCTGCATATCAGAGGCCATCGGCGCGGCGGCAACGGAATCTATCCGTTCCGGCGGAGCCGTCACGGGCTTCCTGTTAGGCGGAGCCTTCCTGCCCATGGTCATGGCCGGCGTACACCAGGGCCTTACGCCGATTCACGCCGAGCTGCTGTCCCGCTACGGCGTGACGATTCTCCTGCCCGTCCTGGCTATGGCCGGCGGCGGTCAGGTCGGGGCAGCCTTAGCCGTATACGTCAAAACGAAAAACAAAGGGCTGCGCAAAACCATCGCCACCGCCCTTCCCGTCGGCATCATGGGCGTCGGCGAGCCCCTCATCTACGGCGTCACCCTGCCCTTAGGCAAGCCTTTTATCGGCGCCTGCATCGGCGGAGCCTGCGGCGGCGCCGTCCAGGCCTACTACATGGTCGGCTCGGCAGCCTTAGGAATTTCCGGCCTGCCCCTGGCGGCCAGCACCGACAATATTCCCATCTACCTGCTCGGCCTGGCCGTATCCTACGCCGCCGGCTTCCTCGCCGCCTGGATTCTCGGCTTCGACGACCCCGAGCCATAAGGAGGAACGACATCATGAAAACGGGAATCTCCCTGTACCCGGGCCTGCACGGCACGGCAGAAGAACATATGAAATTATTGGAAAAGGCCGCAGACGCAGGCATAAGCCGTGTGTTTACGTCCCTGCATATTCCCGAAGCAGACACTGCAGCGTTGCGCAGGGAACTGCGCGCCCTGCTGCAGACGGCACGGCGGCGCGGCCTAGACGTCGTCGCCGACGTATCGCCCCAAACGGCGGCCATCCTCGGCGCCGACAGCCTTCAGCCGCAGCAGCTGGTGGAACTGGGCATCACGACAGCCCGCCTGGACTACGGCTTCGACGTGCGAAAGACGGCCTTGTTCAGCCGCGTCATGTCCGTCCAGCTCAACGCCTCGACGGTGCAGCCCGAGTACATAGACGCCCTGCGCGACGCCGGCGCGGAGTTTTCCCGCATCGACTGCCTGCACAACTTCTATCCCCGGCCCCATACGGGACTGAGCGAAGCCTTTTTTACCGCCCAGACGGCGCGGCTGCAGCAGGATGGCCTGTCCGTCGGAGCCTTCATTCCCAGCCAGCACGGCCGGCGCGGGCCTTTGTTTGAAGGGCTGCCGACGCTGGAAGACCATCGCCGCCTCGACGTCAGCCTGACGGCCCGGCACCTGGCCGCCTTAGGCGTCCAGTCGGTCTTCATCGGCGATGCCCAGCCGTCCGACGCAGAGCTGGAAGCCCTCGCCGCAGCGGGCCGCGAAGAAAAGGACGTCGTCGTCTTAAAGGCCCGCCTCTGCAGCCGCGAGCCCTGGATCCGCGATTTCCTGTCCTATACCTTTACGTCCCGCCTGGACCCGTCCCGCGATATGATACGGACGCAGGAAAGCCGCTCTCACGCGAGCGGCTCCATTGTAAGAGACGAGGCTTGCCCCCGCCGCGGCCTGCGGCGCGGTGACGTAACCATCGACACGGATATGTACTTGCGGTACCGGGGAGAAATGGCGATTATGACGGCCGACGCCGAAGACGACGACAAGACGATGATCGCCGCCCAAATCCTGCCGGAAGAACGATTTTTACTGAAATACATCACGCCGGGACGGCGATTCCGCTTAGAATTCGTCCGCTGATTAGGATCTGCAGTTCAGCAGCACGACGGCTCCCAAAATACAGGCGATACCGCCGAGACCGGCTGCCGTAAGAGGTTCGTGAAATACGGCGACGCCGACGAGGGTCGACGTCAGCGGTTCTACAGATGCCAGAATGGACGCTTTCCCCGCTTCCATTTTATTGAGCCCCAGCGTATACAGGCCGAAGGGCAGAGCCGTCGACACGACGCCCAGCAGGACAAACAGCGCCGCCGCTTCGGGTACTGCCAGGACGACAGCGGCAATCTGTCCGGCATGGCTGAAGCCGACAAGCCCGGCCGCGGCGACGACAAAGGTCCACGTCGTCACGGCAAAGGGCGTGTATTTCGCCAGAGCATAGCGGGCGAAAATCGAATACAGGGCGTAGCCGAAGCCGGCGCCCAACCCGGCCAGGACGCCGGGAATGTTGACCTTCCCTACGCCCAGCCCGCTGACGAGGACGCACCCGGCAAAGGCCAGGACCAGGCACAGGGCTTTCACCGGCGTGAAGGCTTCTTTAAACAACAGGACCGACAGGACCATGACGATGCTCGGCGCGGTGTACAGCAAAATGGCCGCCATGGACAAGGTCGTCAGCTGAATCGCCGTGAAATAGCAGATGTTGAAAAAGACGATGCTGCACAGGCCCGTCCCCAGGAACATCCATATATCCCGCTTGGCAATGGCCAGCTCCGACGCCCTCGTGCTGGCCATGAACAGCACCATGACCACTGCCGTCACAAAGGAGCGGCCGAAGGCAATCTGGACCGGCGAAAATCCCAGCGCAGCCAGCTGACGGGAAAAAATCCCGATGACGCCCCAGCAGATGCCGGCGGCGATAATAAAAAACGGCGCCGTCTTGCCGTCAAGTCGTATAGTCATAGTCCATCCCTTCTTTTCCCTTTGTTATGCGTTTCATAGTAAAAGACTTTCGTCTCATTGTCAATACGCTGCCATAAGCGCTCCGCTATCGCCGCGCGCCTATGGCATGGTATACTACATGTATATGCACGATGTATAGTCACGGTATCTGCTTCGCCGATACCGCCTCTGCCGCCCTGCCTGCGCAGGAGAAAGGAGATACCTCTCATGTCCGCATCATCATGGAAACGAGCGGCCATACGCGCCGCCATCTGCATCAGCCTCAGCGCCGCCGTCGCCCCGGCCGCGCCAGTCCAGGCCATTAACCTCGGCGCCATCGGCACGATCATCGGAGCCGGCGTACAGTACGCCAGCCTGAATAAGCAGCTCAGCTATCTGGACAATGAAGGGCGCGACGAATTCATGGAACAGGTCAAGGCCCAGTACGGCGTCAATTACGACCCGCAGGCCAACGCCATGACGGCCCGCATCATGGAAAACCTGTCCCGTTCCGTTGCGGCCATCGACCCGTCCATCCTGGATAAGCCGTACAATTATTTTGTCAACAACGACACGTCCTTCAACGCCTTCTGTACCATCGGCCACAACATGAGCGTCAACATCGGCCTCTTTGAGCCCCTGAACTACAACGAAAACGAAGTCGCCTTCGTCCTGGCTCATGAAATGGGACACGGCCAAAAAAATCATCCCATTGAAGGCGTCAAGAAATCCATGCCCCTTGATTTGCTGGCATCCTTAGCCGGAGCCAACGGCAGCGCGGCCCAGCTTGGTTCGGCCATCTTGTCGCAAATCGGCACGGCGAATCTGGTCACCAAGCCCATGGAAAAGGAAGCGGACAAGCTGGCCTTCGAATACGCCGTCGGCGCAGGCTACAACCCCGGCGCGGGAGCCGCCTTATGGCAGCGCATGCTGGAAAAGGGAGGCTCCGTCAAGACGAGCGGCGTCATGGAGCTGTTCAACGACCATCCGACCAACGTCAGCCGCCGCGACACGTACAGCAAGACCCTAACGAAATGGAGCAACAACGTCGTCAAGGTCGACGCCGAAACGGGCATGATTTCCATCCGCGGCAAGGAATGGTTCGCCCCGGCCGATACGGCTTCTATGAGCGGCCGGGAACAGGCCTACCTAGTTGCCGGCAACCTGGCCGCCGTCTACCATCAGAACAAGCGGCCGACGGCCTCCGTCCATACACAGGGACAGATGCTCTACGTCGGGCCCCAGCCTATTGCCGACCTGAGCGCCGAGCCGGACCCAGCCGCCGTGACGGCACGCCTGCAGGCCCTGCTGTAATCGGCATAACACAGTATCTTTTATTTTCCCTGCCTAAATGATACAATAGCAGGCAGGAGGAATCACACTTATGGATCATGAAATGAAATTAGCCGTCCTCATCGACGCGGAAAATATTTCCAATAAATACATCGACGTCATCTTATCGGAAGCCAACAACTTAGGCGACGTCATATACAAGCGCATTTACGGAAACTGGACGACGCCGCAGATGGCCTCGTGGCGCAGCACCATTCTGGACAACGCCATCCAGCCCGTGCAGCAGTACAGCAACACGACGCGCAAGAATTCGTCCGATTCGGCCCTCATCATCGACACGATGGACCTGCTGTATCAAAGCCATCTCGACGGCTTCTGCATCGTATCGTCGGACAGCGACTTTACCCGCCTGGCGTCGCGCCTGCGCGAATCGCAGAAATACGTCCTCGGCATGGGCGAAAGCAAGACGCCCCGCTCCTTCATCTCGGCGTGCAACAAGTTCCTGTACTTAGACGTCCTGCTGGAAGAAGCGGAAGAAAACGAAAGCGAAGAAGCTAAGCCTGCTTCAACGCCGGATACAGCCGTAGCGGCCCAGCCTTACGTACCGGCTCACGAAAAAACGCCGGGCAAGGATTTCCTGACCATCAAGCAGGCTCTCATCAAGCTGACCGAAGAAAACTCCGACGACAACGGCTGGATTTTTTCCGGCACCCTGGGGAATTTGCTGAGCAAGCAGTTCTCCGACTTCGACGTGCGCAACTTCGGCTACAAGAAATTCGTCCCCTTTATCGAATCACTGAAGCTGTTCGACGTAAACACCATTACGGACGACAAGAACAAGACGGTAAAGCACAATTACTTCCGCCTCAAGTCGCAGACGTCGTACCGTCCGGCCCGCTCGTCCCATCCGTATCACAAGAATTACCGCTAATACGGCGAGGTACAATGGAACGGCCCATCCCGTTCCATGGCACCTCGTTTTTCCTATCGGCCTGCTCCCTTGGAAATACAGACGAAAGGAAGGGTTCCCATGTCTGACGAACAAATGCAGAAAACGCTCGAATCGCTGTCCCGAAAGCATCCGAACCGGCCCATCGCCGTGACGGCCGATTTGGCCAACGACAACTTAAACAGCATTTGCCGCCTGTCCCTGGCATGGATCAGCGACGGCAGCGTCCACGGTCTCACCTTCTTGATCAAGCCGCCGACGGACGAGTTTACGTGCCGCAAAATCACGGCCGACATGGTCGCCGACTGCCAGCCCTTCGCCGACGTCTGGGACGGTGAAATCAAGATATTGCTGAAAAACGCCGTCCTTTCGGCGTATTCGTCAGAACAGCTCTTCCTGGCCATCAAGGCCAGCTACGAAGCCAGCGGCAAGCCCTTTTCCATGGAAGACGCCTACGTCCGCGACCTGAAATTTCTCGCCGCGGCCTATATTGCCGACTTGGAAAACTTTTCTTTTTTATCGATTATGCATTACATGAACATTTCTGTAGACCTGGACAATTCCCTCAGCCGGGCCATGGCCTGCGCCTGCGGCATGAACTGGATGGAAAATCTGTATCCCATCGGCAACTACGGGCTGCCCCTGTCGGCCGTCATGGCCGGCGCGCTCCACGAACCGACGGAGGAAGAAACGCAGCGAAAGGCTGAGGCGCACAAAACACTGGAACAGGCCGCTCACTATATGCAGCGCCTCTTCCTGCCCTTCGTCCTGCTGTGCCTGATTCTGGCTGGCTACTATCTATACTCGCTGCAGGAAAACGCCAAGACTCACGTCGACTTTTCCCAGTACTCGTCAGTCAAGGCCGTGCCGCCGGAGCAAAAGCCCGCCTTTCCAGCCATCGAGACGAATAAAGAGTACCTGATGCTCCGCGGCACCTACATCGTCTTCGACGCCAGGACTATTCCAGAATTTCTCGACGCCTTTCAAAACCACGACGTCGAGCTGATTCGCCAGATGGTGCGCTCCGACGAGGTCATCGTCTTTATGAATCCGACGCGCGTAAAATCACTGAGCCCGGCCGATGAAAAAGGCTTCGTCCTCGTAAAAATCCTCGGCGGCGAATACGACGGCGCGACGGGCTACGCCCACAGCATGATGCTGGAATAAGACTGTACTTCACATACCGACATACGCCCTCTTTATAGAAAGGACACGATATTGATTATGAAGCACTCTCCTATAGTTACGTTTCTAAAAGGCTTGATCGTCGGCGGAACGATGCTCGTTCCCGGCGTCAGCGGCGGCTCCATGGCCATCGTATTAGGCATATACGACAAGCTCATTCACGCCGTCAGCGCCCTGATGCGGCTCGATAAGGCCTCCTTTTTCTTTCTGTGCGCCTTCTCCGCCGGCGGCGGCCTCGGCATCATCGCCTTCGCCAAGCCGCTGCTTCACTTCATGGAAACGTATCCCATCCCCACGTCATACTTCTTCCTGGGCGCCGTAGCCGGCAGCGTCCCTATTACCTTCCGCCAGGGAAACATCTCCAGACTGTCGGCCAAGGCCGTCCTGTATATCCTCTTGGGCGTGGTCATCGTCGCTTTGTTCGCCGCCGCGCCTATAGACGGGCTGCACGCCCAGACGGAGGTCGGCTTGTTCTTCCTCATCCTGTGGATCGTGACGGGCTTCGTCGCCTCCATCGCCCTCATTCTGCCGGGCATCAGCGTGTCGTACCTGCTGTATCTTTTAGGCGTATACGACCAGATACTGCTGGCCATCAGCAGCCTGTCCTTTTCCCTGCTCATCCCCTTGGGCGGCGGCGTCATCGCCGGCATCGTGGCAACGACGAAATTGCTGGAAAAAGCTATGAGCCGCTATCCCCAGGCGACGTACCTCATCATCTTAGGCTTCGTCCTCGGCTCCATGTGGGAGCTGTTCCCCGGCGTCCCGACGGATCTGCTCTCCCTCGTGTCCGCCGTCGTTCCCCTGGCGGCCGGCTTCGCTGTCATCTACACTCTTTCAAAACAGGAGCTTTCCTAAAACCTTTATAAAAAAAGCTGAATGCACGCGGCATAAGCGTATGCATTCAGCTTTTTTAGTAGGCTCTCTTACATGATGGACAGCTGCGAATTCAGAACGTCCGTAATGAACATGTAGCCCGGCGCATGGGTAATCATGAACTCGGGCTTCACGGCCATGGCCACGGCCTGAGGCGTCACGCCGCAGGCCCAGAAGACGGGCACTTCGCCTGGCTTGATGTCGGACCGCTCGCCGAAGTCGGGCTTGTCGATGTCGGAAATGCCGATCGCTTCGGGATCGCCGATGTGGATCGGCGCGCCATGGACGAAGGGCATGCGCGTCGTAATCTGCACGGCCCGGATCGCGTCGGCAGGCTTCATGGGCCGCATGGACACGACCATAGGGCCGTGAAATACGCCGGCCGGCACGCACTCGATATTCGTCTTGTACATGGGCACGTTGTGGTTGTCCGTAATGTGGCGGATTTCCAGCCCCGCCTCTATCATGGGGCCTTCAAAGGAAAAACTGCATCCCAGCAAAAAGGCCACCAAATCGTCGCGCCAGAACGGCGCAGCGTCGGTCACTTCGTCAGTCAGCTCGCCATGGCGATAAATGCGGTACCGCGGTATGTCGTACCGCAGGTCGGCCCCGGGTGCCACGAGCTTCGGCACAGGCGAGCCGGCTTCCGTCACGTCCAATACGGGGCAGGGGATCTTGTTGCGCTGCGTAAACAGCAGGAAATCAAAGGCCAGTTCCTTCGGCAGCACAGCCATATTGGCCTGGGCGTAAGGAGCGCACATGCCGCTCGTCGGCTTATCCAATTCTCCGGCCCGGATGAGGCTTCGCACTTCTGCCGGAGACGCTTTCGCTAAATCCATGACAGTTCCCTTCTTTCTATGTATTTAAAATCTCTTCCAGATGCTCTTCCAAGTAATTCGTGTTGACCTGGCCGCATCGGAAGGCTTCCGTCATCAAGATCTTCCGCTGCAGGGGAATATTCGTCGTCACGCCCTCAATTTTAAAATCGGCCAAGGCTTTTTCCATCTTGTCGATAGCTTCCAGCCGCGTCGGAGCCCATACGATGAGCTTGGCAATCATCGAGTCGTAAAACGGCGTAATGACGCAGCCTCTGTACATAGCGCTGTCCACGCGGATACCGCGGCCGAAGGGCGGCGTATAGCGCGTGATTTTCCCTGGGCAGGGCATGAAATTGTGCATCGGGTCCTCAGCGTTGATGCGGCATTCGACAGCCCAGCCGTTCATGCGGATGTCGGCCTGCGTCCACGGCAGCTTTTCCCCTGCCGCGACGAGTATCTGCGCCTTGATCAGGTCCGTCCCCGTCACCATTTCCGTGACGGGATGTTCGACCTGGATGCGCGTATTCATTTCCATGAAATAGAAATTTCCCGTATCGTCTACGATGAACTCGACAGTGCCTGCGCCGCTGTAGTCGACGGCTTTGGCGGCCATGACGGCGGCTTCGCCCATCTTCTTCCGCATGTCCGGCGACACGACGGGCGACGGCGCTTCTTCGATGACCTTTTGATGACGGCGCTGCGTCGAACAGTCCCGTTCGCCCAGGTAGACGACGTTGCCGTAATTGTCGGCCATGATCTGAATTTCTACGTGCCGCGAATGGGATAAGTATTTTTCCAAATACACGCCGGCGTTGCCGAAGGAGCGTTCCGCTTCCTGCGAAGCCTGCCGCAGGGCCTTAACCAGCTCCGTACTGTCTTCGACGATGCGCATGCCCTTGCCGCCGCCGCCGGCCGTAGCCTTGATCAATACGGGATAGCCGATGGCTTCCGCCGTGCGGCGCGCTTCGTCTTCGTCGCAGATGACGTCTTCCGTTCCCGGAATGACGGGCACGCCGACGCGCTTCATCGTGCTGCGGGCCATGGCCTTGTCGCCCATGTGGCGGATAGCTTCGCCGCTGGCTCCGATGTAGGTGAAGTGATAATTCGCGCAGGCGTCAGCAAAATCGGCGTTTTCCGACAAAAAGCCGTAGCCCGGATGAATGGCGTCGGCCTTGGCGGCCTTCGCCGTTTCGATAATGCGGGCAATATCCAAATAGCTTTTCTTGGCCTGGGCCTGCCCGATGCAGTACGCTTCGTCGGCCAGGCGGACAGGCAGGGAATCGCGGTCGGCTTCGGAATACACGACGACGGCGCTGATTCCCAACTCGTGACATGCTTTGATAATACGCACGGCAATTTCGCCGCGGTTGGCAATCAATACTTTCTTAAACATACGCCCAAGCCCTTTCTATACGCCGACATGGCCTTTTTTCACCTTGAACAACGGCTGGCCGAACTCGACGAACTCGCCGTCTTTTGCCAGCACTTCCGTAATCTCGCCTTCGACCATCGCTTCGACTTCCGTAAAGAGCTTCATCGCTTCCAATACGCAGACGACCGTATTTGGCGTCACGGCAGAGCCGACCTTTACGAAGGGAGGCGCCTTGGGGTCCGGCGCGCTGTAGAAGGTGCCGACGATAGGCGCCGTAATTTCGACGACGTGCTCGCCGGGCTGGGGCGCTTCGGCCGGAGCGGCGGGCTGGACGGCCGGCATCACCGGCTGCGGCACGGCGACGGCTACGGGCGCGCCGCCCTTTTCCAGCAGGACCTTTCCGTCCTCGTAGGCCAGTTCCATCTTATTCAGGGACGACGTTTCAAGAATCCGTACTAATTCCTTGATTTCTTCTAACGATAACAAAAAAATCCCTCCTAGTTATAGCATGCCTGCGACGGCAATCTTTATATTTTCCATGCAGCGTTCCATGTCGATAAACAGGCGCTCGCCTTCTTCGTTGCTGATCAGCCTGAAATACATGCGGTCGCCCGGCTTGAGCTGGGCCACGCGGGCTACGTCTACCTGGGCGACCTGGCCGATGACGGGATAGCCTGCCGTCGTCTGGTGGTCAGCCATCAGGATGATGGGCATGCCGTTGGGCGGCACCTGTACGGTTCCCAGCCCGGCAACTTCGGAAATCATTTCCAGGGGCCGCTTCATTTCCAGCTTAGGGCCGTTCAGGCGATAGCCCATGCGGTCGGACTGTGTCGTAATGAGAAAGTCCGTCCCGAAGAAGTCGTACTTGGCCTTTTCCGTAAACTCGTCGTACTGCAAGCCCGCCATGACCTTGATCGGCTTGCGCAGCCGCTCCGGCGTCGTATGAACCTTGCTGATGCTCCAGCGGGCGTGCGTAAAGGAATGGGCACCGCGGGTCAGCAGGTTGAACATCATCTGCTGGCCGTACTCGCTGGGTTCCTTCGTATTCAGCAAATCGCCGCGGCGCAGGGCCCGCCCTTCCAGGCCGCCGAACTGGGCCCGAAGATAAGTGCTCTTGCTGCCCATGACGACGGGTACGTCGTATCCGCCGGCAACGGCCAGATAGGCCCGGCAGCCGACGACGCAAGGGCCGAAGCGCAGGATCGCGCCGGCCTTGACGGCGACGGGACGGTGCATGGGCACCTTCTGGCCGTCGATTACCGGGCCGAAATCACCGCCGGTAATGGCGATGAGCGTATCTGACGTAAACTCGATCGTCGGCCCCATGAGGGTGATTTCCAGAGCCCCTTCGTTTTCATCATTGCCGACCAGTATATTCGCCAGCCGCAGGGAATACACGTCCATCGCCCCCGAAGGGATGACGCCGATCTTCTGGTATCCATAGCGCCCCGTATCCTGAATCGTCGTCAGCAGGCCCGGACGGATAATGTTAAGACTCATGGCCGTATTCCTCCTTTAAGGCTGCAAATTCTTCTTCCGATACGGCGTAAAACTTCACGATGTCGCCGGCGTGCAGCAGGCTCGGATCGTCTTCCTTCTTCAAGGAAAACATATCCATCGGCGTGCGCCCGATAATCTGCCAGCCGCCGGGCGTGCTCAGGGGATATCCCCCGGTCTGTTCGCCGGCAATGCCGATGCTGCAGGCCGGTATGGCTACGCGCGGCGTATCGCGGCGCGGCGTGGCGATGCGCTTGTCCATGCCGCCCAAATAGGGAAATCCCGGACAGAAGCCGATCATGTACACCAGGTATTCCGGCTCCGTATGGATGGCGATGACTTCCTCTACAGATAAATGATTGTACTGGGCCACATAGTCGATATCCGGCCCGTATTCTCCGCCGTAGCATACGGGAATCTGCACGACCCGGGCCGTTTCCTTCTGTACGTCGGCCAGCTGTTCCATGCATCTGCAGAGGTACGCCGACGTAATCTCCAGGGCCGAGTCGCTTTTATACTTACCGGCCTGCTTTTTGACGACGAAGGGATTGTAGTACACGGCCAGGCTCGTATACGAAATGACGTATTCTATCATCCCGGCGAAGGGATGGGTTTCCAAATAATCGGCCAGCGCCTTGACCTTGCAGTGAATTTCCGGGCTGATCGTACTGCCGAAATTCACGAGGACGCCGGCTTCGCCTAACGGTTTTATCGTAAATTCATGGTTCAAGCGTAACAGCCTCCCTGTCACATAAACAATTTAGGCAGCTGCTTCGTAATAGTCAGCACGCCCATGTACGCCGTCATGATGACGACGATGACGCCGAAAATGCTCATCCACACCGGATGCTTGTAATCGCCGACGATCGATTTCTTATGGGCCGCGATGATCATGACCAGCAGCGTAACCGGCAGGATCAGACCATTCAGCGTCCCTACGAGGATCAGCGTCTTGACGGGCTGGCCGACGAAGGCGAAGACGACCGTCGAAAAGACGATGAAGGCGATGACAAACCAGCGGTAGTTGTTTTCGATCTTAGGGCTGAAAGTGCGGATAAAGGAAACGGACGTATAGGCCGCGCCGATAACCGACGAAATAGCCGCCGACCACATGACGACGCCGAAGACCTTGTAGCCGATATCGCCGACAGCCAGCTTGAATACCGAAGCCGGCGGATTGGCCGGGTCGAGCTGCAGGCCGCTGGCTACGACGCCCAGCGTCGCCAGGAACAGGAATACGCGCATGACGCCGGTCAGGCAGACGCCGGTAACGGAGCTGCGCGTAATCTGGGGCAGCGCTTCCTTGCCGACAACGCCGGCGTCGACCAGGCGATGGCCGCCGGAGAAGGTAATATACCCGCCGACGGTGCCGCCGACGAGGGTGACGATCGCCAAGGGCTCGATGACGTCGGGCACGAAGGTCTTCATGACCGCTTCGCCTACAGGCGGGGCCGAAGACACGGCGACGTACAAGGTCAGCACAATCATGACGACGCCTGCGGCCTGGGTGAATTTATCCATGAGCACGCCTGCTTCTTTAAACACGAAAATCGAAACGGCGATGACTGCGCTGATGGCCGCGCCGGTTACGGTATCCATGCCGAAGATGACGCTGAAGCCCATGCCGGCGCCGGCGATATTGCCGATGTTAAAGCCCAGGCCGCCCATGACGATCAGGGCCGCCACGACGTATCCCAAGCCGGGAAGGACCATATTGGCCACGTCCTGGCCGCGCTTTCCCGAAATGCCGATGACCCGCCATACGTTGAGCTGCGAGCCGATATCCAAAATAATAGACGTCAAGATGACGAAGCCAAAGCTGGCCAGCAGCTGCTCCGTAAACACGGTCGTCTGCGTTAAAAATCCCGGGCCGATAGACGACGTAGCCATCAGGAAGGCCGCGCCCATCAGCACGCTGAAATCAAATCCTTTTTTAGTTTTCATACTCTCGCCTCTTCCTCCTTCATCTCAAGACACCCTTACCGGTGTATAAAGGACGTTATCTGAATCTGTTCCTTCTGCAGCGCCTCGCCGATGCTCCTGGCAAAGGCCAGGGCCTTCGGGCTGTCGCCGTGAATGCAAACCGTATCGGCCTTGACGGGAATATCCTTGCCCGTCGCCGTACGGACCTTGCCTTCGGTAATCATCGTCAGTACCTGCCGTATCGACGCGGCGTCGTCTGTAATCATGGCGTTCGGCTGCGTCCGCGGCGTCAGCGACCCGTCTTCCTGATAGGTCCTGTCGGCGAATACCTCGCTGGCCGTCTGCAATCCCGCAGCTTCCCCGGCTTTGACCAGCCAGCTGCCGGCCAGGCCGAACAGCACCAGCTGCGGGTCGACATCGTACACGGCCTTGGCAATCGCTTCGGACATGGCCTGATCTTTGGCCGCCATGTTGTACAGGGCTCCGTGGGGCTTGACGTGCTGCAGCCTGCCGCCTTCGGCCTTGACAAAGGCCGACAGGGCCCCGACCTGATAGACGATTAAATCGTAGATTTCATCGGGCTTCATGACGATATTGCGGCGGCCGAAGCCGTTCAAATCCATAAAGCCCGGATGCGCGCCGACTGCCACGCCCCGTTCCAGAGCCAGGCGCACCGTCTTGTGCATGACGAAGGGGTCGCCGGCATGCATGCCGCAGGCGATATTCGCCGAGCTGACGTAATTCAAGACGTCGCTGTCGTTGCCGATAGTATACATGCCGAAGCTTTCGCCCAAATCGCTGTTTAAATCGATTTTCATCATCTGAAATTCCTCCCGTTTATTTTCATATTTTATACAAAAAAGCGCTGAATATTAAACATACTCAGCGCTTTTATCCAGTAAAGTATATTTATAATTCATTATAATATACCACGGAAACCCTTGTCAATATATAGTCATTTCGACTATTTTCTTAAATTTTTAATAAAAACAGGGCTTATCTTCCGTTCTGGCGGTACATTACATATTTTCACATACTTTAAAGATTTTTATTGCATCAATATAAATTTTTTTATTTTTATCGCTATAATCCTGCGTTTTTATTTTCAAATGAAATTTAATTGCGCCATTCGAAAACGCCGCGGTTCAGGACAGCCTTCCCCGTCGTCTTGTTGACCAGCTTGAAGTAAGCCGTTCCTTCACCCATCTTCCAAAGCTGCAGCATAACCGGCGTATCGGGGAACAAGACTGACGTCATCTGCGCCGCCATGCGGGTCATCCGTTCCGGCTCGCCCGGAATCAGCGCGCCTATCGCCATGCGGCAGGCAAAGCCGAAGGAGCACAGGCCCTGCATGAACGACGTTTCAAAGCCCATCTTCTGGGCGTACTGCGGGTCGACGTGCACCAAATTCGTATCGCCGGTCAAGCGGTACAGGAGGTTCTGCACGGGGCTGATATAATCGTCGATTTCAACGTCGGGACCCCTGTCGGGAATCTGGACGGGGCTCTTGGGCATGGGTGCGCCGCCGAAGCCGCCGGCTTCGTGGAAAAAGGTCGTCGAATAGTTGGTGCATACGTCGTTGCCCGCCTCGTCGCGCACGTCGATGCGCGTGCGCACGACGGCGCCCTTGCCTTCGCCGCGGTCGTATACGTCTGTAATGACATCCTGGTACTGGAAAGTTCCCTTAATCGGGTCGATAGGCCGGTGCATGATAATTTCGTGGTCCATGTTCAAGAAGGAAATAGTCGGCTTGATGATGTCGTTGGCCAGCATAGACGCCGGCAGAGGCATCCACTGATACGGCCGGACGTTGACCGTTCCCCAGTACGGCACGGTACCGTAGGTCGGGATGGCCTTCAAATACTTTTCATAGGTGTACATCAAATCATCCCGCTTGGCTCCGACTGCCAAAGCGTACAATACGACGTCGCGCCAGTTGTACTCCAGATAGCGCGGCTCCATCTTTTTTCCTACGAGAATTTCATCCAATTTCAGCTTCATCATACGTCACTCCTTTATGCGTTCTCGCGTCTAGTATCTACGTACTATTGTACACGATGCACAAGGGAATATCTACAGGACCGTATGCCCCCTGGCTGGACTTTTATTGCCAATACCTGTCCAGACGGGCGGCGGCAGCCTCGATGTCGTTGATCAGCTTGCACGTGTGATACCCGTCGGCCACGGCGTGATGAACTGAGACGGCCAGCGGCAGCAGCACCTTTTTCCCGGCAGCCTCGAATTTTCCGAAGCGGATGAGGGGAAACAGGAGGGAATTTTCAGCATACGTATCCTGAGAAAAGGACGTGAAATGAAGCCACGGCACCGACGATACAGGACAAAAATTAGGCGGCTGATTCGGCTTGGCCTTGACGAAGCCTTCGCCATTCTTGTAGGTCTCTATGTCTGCGGCAACGCCGTCATAAAAGGCCCGCAGGTCCCCGTCGTACTCGCTCCAAATATCAGAAAAAGTCTTATCCTCTTCGTGAAAGACCGTATAACAGGGCACGACGACATCCCAGTACCCCAGCCGGCCATCGCCGTCAAAGCTCATGCGGAATTCCCGGTTTTCATTGACGGCCCGCATGATCGCGTACAGCATGAGAGGAAAAAAACGCAGCCGCCGCTGATTTTGAAACTCCCGCAGCGGCGCAATATCGATGTGGGCCGTCAGCGTGTACCGGCACTTGATTTGATTGTAATAATAGTTGAAATGGTCCCTGCGGGGCCACGATTCCCAGTCGATGAGATGAAACATACGCAATCTCCCCTAACTATCCAGATATGGGCAACGAACGGCCTTATACGATTTTTTCGGCAAGCAGTATATCCATCGCATGCTGATGCGGTACGCCGCCGCTGCGGCAGTCGAATAGAATCTCTTCACAGCGGTGGAATTTCCAATCGGCAAACAACGAAAACAGCTCGCCTGACCGCCAATAGCCGCCGTCGATCTCTTCATCAGGCGGAGGCGGAATGAAGGGCTTCTGGACAAATACGTTCAAGGCGCACAAGCCGCCGGGCCGGATGCAGCGCTGGTACTCCTGCAGGATGGCGCCTCGCCTGTCCGGCGGAAGATAGTGCAGCACGCCGCTTGCAAACAGTATATCATAATTCCTGCTGCGGCACATACTCCAGCATGTCGGCCCGGAAAAATTCTGCCGCCGCCGTCGGATGCTGGCTCGCCAGCCATTTCGCCTTGGCGATGCCTTCGGCGGCTAAATCAAACCCGACAGCGTCGTACCCGCACCGCGCCAGAAACACGGCGTCCTTTCCCTCGCCGCATCCCATATCCAGGACCAGGCGCCGCGGCGACGGCGGTTTCAGCCGCAGGATATCGTAGCACATTTCATTGGGCTCCAGTCCCCAATAAAACTCGTCAGCCTTATACCGGTCGGCATAGACAGTCTTTCCATACTGCCGATGATGCCCCAGCAGCTCGTCGGTGCTCGTCTGCAGCAAATCCGCCAAGGCCGGCAGCAGCAGGATATCGGGCATCGTCTCGCCCCGCTCCCATTTGGAAATGGCCTGAGCCGACAGGTGCAGGGCCTTCGCGATATACTCCTGCGTAAACCCCAGCTCCTTGCGGCGGCGCAGCAGTATATTTCCAAATTGTGTCTTCATCGCTTTCACCTCTCCTTCTCATAGTACGGCACAACGCTTCGATATGGCAATAACTATCTGCGGGAATTATTCGGCCAAATTCCCCTATTCGTTGATATGGCAGAATTTCTCGAAATGCCCGAAGCCTTCAGTCCGACGTTGCGATATATCCTAAAATCAGCTATCATCAAGTAAAAACCATATAGGAGAGCAGCTTCATGGCACAACACATCATCGTCGTCGACTACGACCCTTGCTGGGAACAGCAATACCTGGCCGAAGCAAAAACCATACGCGCCATTTTAGGAGAAAACTGCACGGCAATCTTCCACATCGGCAGCACCGCCGTCAGAGGGCTGAAAGCCAAGCCCATCATCGACATCATGCCCGTCGTCTGCAGCATAGCAGCAGTGGATGAAAAGCAAGGGGCCTTCGAAGAGACAGGCTACGAATACTTAGGCGAATTCGGCATGGCTCAACGGCGCTACCTGCGCAAGGGCGGCGACGAGCGAACCCATCAGGTCCATATCTTTCAGGAAACGGACAGAATCAATATCGAGCGTCATCTGGCAGTCCGCGATTTCCTCCTGGCCCATAGTGAAATCGCCCGGCAGTACGGCGCGCTGAAGGAATCGCTGGCCCGCCGCTATCCCTACGATATTGAAGGCTACTGCGACGGCAAAGACGCCTTTGTAAAAGACCTGGAACGCCAGGCACTGCGTTGGAAACAGAACGCACCTTCCTCTATTTGACGAGGTGCCGTCCAGATGATATAGTAAAAATCAGATACGTTAAACACATGCGTTATATCCGTTATTTTTCTTTATATAATAAATAATTATGTCTGTTATGTTTTGTTTTTAAATGATATCATGCCATATATCATCAAATAATGCCATTACGGCATCGTACGAAAGGAGTTTTGCCCTATGAAAAATACCGTCGCTACGCTGCAGGCGCAAAAGGACAGCCACGACAAGATTACCATGCTCACGGCCTACGACTATTCGACGGCCAAACTCATGGACGAAGCAGGCATCAATATGCTGCTCGTCGGCGATTCTCTCGGCATGGTTATGCTTGGCTACGAAGACACCCTGCCGGTTACAATGGAAGACATGATCCATCACACCAAAGCCGTGTCGCGCGGCGCAAAAAACGCCTTCGTCGTCGGCGACATGCCCTTCATGTCCTACCAGACATCTATTTACGACGCCGTATACAACGCCGGCCGGCTCATGAAGGAAGGCCGCTGCCACGCCGTCAAGCTCGAAGGCGGCATGAGCGTATGCCCGCAGATTAAAGCCATCGTCGAAGCGGGAATTCCCGTCGTCGGCCACATCGGCCTGACGCCCCAGTCTGTCAACGCCTTGGGCGGCTTTAAAGTACAGGGCAAGAGCGAAGAAGCAGCCCGCAAGCTCATAGAAGAAGCCAAAGCCGTCGAAGCGTCCGGAGCCTTTTCCATCGTCCTCGAATGCGTACCGGCCAAGCTCGCCGAGCTCATTACGGCTTCCCTGCACATCCCGACCCTCGGCATCGGCGCCGGCGTCCACTGCGACGGCCAAATCCTGATTTATCAGGACATGCTGGCCTTGTTCAGCGACTTTACGCCGAAATTCGCCAAGCAGTTCGCCAACGTCGGAGCTCTCATGAAGCAGGCCTTCGCCGACTACATTAAGGAAACAAAAGAAGGCGCCTTCCCCGGCCCGGAACACGGCTTTAAAATCGACGACGAAGTCATTGAAAAATTAAAACAGTAAACAGCAAAAAGCTATGCCATCCCATGGGAGACATAGCTTTTTATCGTTAATACGCCATATGCAAAATATATATACGACAGACTTTGACATAGCCCGTATGTATCGCATATACTAAACATCTAGGCGCTGCAAAAAGCGGTAGGCGGTTAATCCTGGCCCCGGAAAGGGGCGATGCCCTATGACACCATACGACCTGTTGGCCTTCGTGTTCTTAGTGGTAATTTGCATTATTGCATTGAAAGCATAAAAGGAAATCCGCCCCACAGCTACCAACTATAGGCGGATTTTCTTTTTTCCTATGATATGGGGCTGACCGTTGCCGGCAGCGCCTTTTTTCTATGTTTATTATACGTAAATCCTGCCGATTCGTCAAATATCCGAGACGCTACGGCTCGTAAATATCGTCGTATTCCTTATGCCGTTCGAGCCAAGCCGACGCATAGGAGCACGACGCGCCGGTTTTACGGCCTGTGCTGCGGATGTAATCTGCCGCAGCCTGCACCAGCTTTCCCGCCGTCCCCTGCCCCTGCTGCGACGGGTCGACGCCTGTATGGACAATATCGTACTTGCCGTTCTGATCTTGAAGGAAATCAATCTCGCCGACAGTCTTTCCTTCTTCATCTTCTATCCAAATTCGCTTGTCGCTGTACAACATCTTCATGGCATATCATCTCCTTTATTTTTAGTATATGCCATGAAGGCCGCCATGTATGTTGTTTTTACAACAGAAGTTATACTTCTTATCCTTAAAACGCATCCCATTCGGCAAAGCGCTCGTTCATGCGCTTTTTCTTTTGCTTCGCCTTTGCCGTCCCTTCTGACGCCGGGCCGAAGGGCATTTTTCCTGCTTCTACTGTGCGCTTATAGAACAGGGCGACGGCTTCTTCTTCGCTTAATCCCATTCGGGCAAAGATAGCCGCCACTTCCTTGCGCAGCTGTTCATCTATCATCCTGGTGTTCCGCCCCTTTCTCCATACGCCTGCGATGGCGTTCTTCCGCTTCGCCGTTGATGCCGTCCAGCGTCGCCATATGCCCTACGGCATACAGCATCGTCTTCAGCATGACGACGCCCAGCACGGCTCCTGTGCCTTCTCCCAGAGCCATGTCGGCGTGGATAGGCACGTCGTATTCGTCTATACCGCACAGCCGCAGGGCCGCGCTCATGCCGGGCTCACGGGAAATGTGCGACGGCAACGCGTACTGCCGCACAGCCGGCTGGGTCTTCACGGCGCAGGCCAGGGCTACGGCTGTAATAAATCCGTCGATGTAAAACGGCAGATGAACGTCGGCACAGGCCAGCATCGCGCCGTACAAGGCGACTAAGTCGAATCCGCCGACGCAGCGCAGGGCGTCCTCCGGCGTCTGGATTTCCCCTTCATATTTTTGCAGCGCCGCCTTGATGACCTGCTCTTTATGAAACCAAAGGCGGTAATTGCCCTTAGCCGAGCCGTGGCCGACGAGAAACGCGCTGCCGGCCGGCGCTATGGCCGTCAGCACGGCAGCCGACGTCGTCGTGTTGCCTATACCCATTTCACCGAAGGACAGGATGTTGCACCCCTGGGCTTTTGCCGTTTCAACCCTCTCCCTGCCGACGGCGGCAGCACAGGCGAATTGTTCCTCTGTCATCGCCGGCTGTACCGAAAAATCGGCCGTCCCTCTGGCGATTTTCCTGTCGACGCCGACGGCGTCTTCACTGTCGATGCCGACGTCTACGACTTCGTAGGGAATGCCGTGACAGCGGCAGAAGCAGGTCACCGCCGACGTTCCTTCCGTCATATGCACGCTCTGCATGTACGTAATATCAGACAGCTGAGCTACGACGCCGGAGCGGACGACGCCGTTGTCCGCGGCAAAGATGATATGGCGGGGACGAAGTTCCTCCTGAAAGGAGCCCCAGGCCAGGAAAACCTGACGCACCTGCTGCTCCAGCAGGCCCAGGCTTCCCGGCGGCTTGGCTAAGTTATGGAGCCGTTCGTCTACTTGCGCTGCAAAATCCATTATACCGTCATCCCTTTATAAGCCAAATAGGCGCGCCGCCGCGCCTCACCCTGCTCATCCAGCGCCGGCAGCGTTACGCCGTGGGGCCGGGCCTGTCCCGTTTCCTCTTCGATATGGACGAAGGATACGAAGCATTCCGCCGCCATGGCCCCGTCGGAGCGCCGCGTCATGGCGATATGTGCGCCGACGCTCGTCGTCCCGGCATAGACGACGGTACTGGAAATGTCGATGGTGTCGCCTTTGCGGACCGGCCGGAGAAACCGCAGCCCGTCCAATCCCAGGCAGACGATATGGCCGCTGTTCAGAAAGCTTTGCACGGCCAGAAAGCCGCACTCGATCATATACGACGCCGCCTGCCCGGCAAACAGCGTGTCATGAGGATTTAAGTCCTTTCCCAGTACCATATGAGCCGCCGATACGTGCCTGTCGATTCCCGTCATAGTCATTCCTCCCCAACTTACCGTTAATGTATCTATTGTATCATACTATAGCGGGGAAATAAGCCTAGTCTAGCCTTGAAAATTCGTTTTTTTTATGTCAAAATAAAACAATATAGAGGGGGTATAGTATGTCTACGATTAAAGATATCGCTCGTGAAGCCGGCGTTTCCATCGCCACCGTTTCCATCGTCCTGAACGGCAAGGGACAGGAACGAAAAATTTCCAAGGAAACGCAGGCCCGGATACACCAAATCGCCAAACAGCTGAAATACGTGCCGAACCAGTCGGCTAAAAAGCTGCGGGCTACGCAGAAAAACAGTTACGCCATAGCGTTTTATTGGGCGACGGACTTCCGCATCAATTACCTGGCCCGTATTACGCTGGGTATTCAAAAAGAAATTATGCAGCAGAATAAGGTCGTCCACCTGACCGTCGTGCCCTACGAGGTCGACAACCTGAAAAAGCAGATGGAAACGACGCAGAATGAATTTTTTAACGGCATCATCATCGCCAATATGTCTAACGCCGACATGGAATATTTAAACTCCTGCGACATTTCCTATCCCGTCGTCCTGTTCAACAGGGAATCGCCGAAATACAGCAGTGTCACCATGGACAACTACGAAGTCGGCGCCCAGGTCGCCCGCCATTTCCTCGACAAGGGAATCTACGACGCCGGCGTGCTGACCCACGACACGACCTTCCCCATCATGCGCATGTGGATGAAGGGCTTTCTCGACACCTTTGCCGAAGCCGGCCATCCCGTGCCGGAGGAAAATATCGTCCTGTGCGACACGTCATCGTCCAGCGCTATCGACGCGACGAAGAAGCTCTATGCAGAAAAGCGCCTGCCGAAGGCCATGTTCTGCGAATCCGACGTACTGGCTCACGGCATGCTGTTCGCCTGCCATGAATTGGGCGTTTCCATTCCCGGCGACTTGGAAGTATTTACCATCGGTATCAACATGGCCGAATTCAACGATTACGCCATTCCGTCCTTGTCCCGCATCGATATTCCCATGCGGGAAATCGGCGAAAAATGCCTCCATCTCCTCGTCGACCTCATCGAAAAGAAGACGCCGAATCCGACAGTCGTCTACGCTGAGGGCATTAAAATCATCGGCCAGTCGTCTCCGGAAGCCTAAGGGCCCGGCCGGAGGAGAGGGGATTCCGTTGCGCCGACGCGGCAAACATGGTATACTGAACCTATCTTGGGGGAGTATGGGTTCTGGTGTGCCCTCTGGTCTTCAAAACCAGTATGAGGAGTTAAGAGCTTCTTAGGTAGGTTCGATTCCTACACTTTCCCGCCAACTACCAGACAAGGCAGCCCGCAAAGCCGCCTTGTCTTTTTTAGTATCTAGCCGCTCCGTTTGCCTTTGCAATAGAAGCAGCCCGATAAAAAAGCGAAGACCCGTAGTCGCGGTCTTCGCTTTTTTTACGTTATCCTTCGGCTACGGCCTTGGCAATTTCCGTGCAGATCAGGGGAAATTCGTCGTCCCGCAGCGTCCGTACGGACAGGTACAGCCGGTCTTGCTGCACTCTGGCGACGACGGGGACTTCGGCATGGCGCAGGCGGCGTTCTAATTCTGCCGCCGTCAGGCCTTCTGACGCGACGGCGGCGGCGTACCCCGGCAGCGTATATTCCGGATAGGAACCGCCGCCGACCATGTCGCGGACCGGCACGGTCTGCACCTGCAGGGCCGCGTCAGTAGTCCGCAGCATTTGGGCCAGCACATCGGCTCGCCGCAGGCATTCTTTCTGGGTCCGCGCCAGCATCTGCAGCGCAGGGATAGACCGTATCGCCAGGTCTTCGTCCCGGTACAGCTGCAGCGTCGCCTCCAAGGCGGCCAGGGTCATCTTATCGACCCGCAGGGCCCGCAGCAGCTGGTGCTGTTTCATCGGCTCGATATACTCGGCCTTGCCGACGATAATGCCGGCCTGCGGCCCGCCGAGGAGTTTGTCGCCGCTGAACATGACGACGTCGCAGCCTTGCTTTAGGACTTCCTTTACAGTCGGTTCATAGGGCAGGCCGAAGCGGCGCATGTCGACGAATAATCCGCTGCCCAGGTCGTTGATGAGGGGCAGTCCGTTGGCGTGGGCCAGCTCGGCCAGCTCCTGGGCCGGCACGCTTTCAGAAAAGCCTATGATGCGGTAATTGCTCGTATGGACTTTCATAATCGCGCCGGTACCTTCGCCGACGGCCCGGCTGTAGTCCGACAGGTGGGTCTTATTGGTCGTCCCGACTTCCCGTATCGTGCCGCCGCTGGCTTCGATGACGTCGGGAATGCGGAACAGGCCGCCGATTTCCACAAGTTCTCCCCGGGAAATTACGACTTCCTTCCCCTGCGTCATCGACGTCAGGGCCAGCAATACGGCGGCGGCGTTGTTATTGACGACGAGGACGTCTTCCGCTCCGGTCAGCTCTTTGAGCAGCGACTGCAGGTGGGCATAGCGGGAACCGCGGTGCCCTTCGTCCAGGTCGTATTCCAAGTTCGAGTATGACGCAGCTATTTCACCTACGTGCCGTCCAATCTCCTCGCTCAGTACAGACCGGCCTAAATTCGTATGAAGAATCGTCCCCGTGGCGTTGACGACTTTTTTCAGGCGCAGGGATTTCTGCCGGCGGAAATAGGCCAGCACCATGCCGTCCAGCTCGTCCTCTGCCGGTACGTCGCGGCGGCGTTCGGCCAAAATGTCCCGGCGCAGTCCGGCCAATACGTCCTGTACAGCTTGTTTTATCAGGCTGCGGGACAGGTTTTGTTCCCATTCGGCCAGCGCCGGACGCTGCAGCAGTACGTCTACCTTGGGAAGCTGCCGCAGCAGCTGTCTTGTATCTTGTTTCATTGCCTCACCTGCTTTCTATACAATCTGCGCCGTCGCCGAGGACTCGCCCTCCTTCGGCGCGCCGCGTCACGTGCTGTTCATCCATGTAATCCAGTAATTGAAGGGCCCCTTTGCGCCCGATACCTAAGAGATCGCGGAAGGCAGCCAGCTCAATGGGCCCCTTTTCCCGCACGTAGCAGCAGAGGCGGCGCACGGCGTCGTCATAGGCCCGGCGCGCCACAGCGTATTCCGGCGATAAGATTACGGCCATCTTCCCCCGCATGGCTTCCAGCACAGCCCGGCCATCCGGCCAGGGAGCGATCAAGTCGCTGATCTTTACAGGCGTATAACCCGACTGGATTAAGGCCGCCGTCATGGCATCGCGGGCTTTTTTCTGCTCCGGCGTAAATACGACGCGGAACCGGCTGGCCGCTACGACGGCATCGTCTATGCGACAGCTCCCGTCCCCTTCCATGAGGCGCAGGATTTCACCGGCTTCTTTTTCCGACAAGGACCCGCCCAAACGAGAGCGAAATTCACCAAGGGGCATGCCCGGACGCAGGGGATATTCCCTGTGATAGGCCAGCAGGAGCTGCACGGCCCGGCCCTTGAGCTTCTGATATGTATCCCGATGGATATAACCGGCCGCCGTCTCATACAGAGCTCCCTCGGCCGAGAGACGGGCCGCGGCAGTGTCCAACGCTGCGGCATCGGCCCCCAGAGCAGCCTGCGCATCGGCCTGCCGGGCGAAGGATTTCGCCTTGTGGAGCAGATAATCGCAGAGCCCTTCGTCCAGGCTGCCGCTGTCTTTCGCTTTCAGGCTGTTCAGTACGGCTTCCCTAAAGCGGCGGTGCTTGCGGGGATTGGCGTCCAGCACTTCGCCGCCGCCTATGGTGCGCATAGGAGAAAAAGTCCGCAGGATAAATCGATCTCTTTCTTTGACAACGATTTCATCCCCTTCCAGCCGCAGTTGCACAAAGCCTTCCTGTCCGGGCAGAATCGACTCCACGCCCAGGGGAACAGCCCGAACCATGACTTCCTGCGTCCCGACGAGGAGACGCAGGCGATCCCACATCTGAATCAGACAATCTGCTCGCTTTAAGCAGGAAACCTTGGCATCGATCATTCTCGTCGGCGTCAAATCGCCGGAAGCGCACAGTACGCCGCCGCGGCAAACTTCATCAGTCCCTATATTGGCTAGGTTGAGCGCCGTCCGCTGGCCCGCCTCGGCCCGTCCGACGTTTTGCTCATGAACCTGTATATTCCGAACCCGCACGGCCCGCTTCTTCGGATACAAAAACAGTTCGTCGCCGACGGCCACGGCTCCGTCCAGCAGCGTCCCCGTCACGACGGTACCGAAGCCCTTTACGGAAAAGGCGCGGTCGATATTCAGGCGGGCCGCGCCGCCGGAGTACCGTTCCGACAGATCTTCCGTCATGGCCTGTATCTTGACGACGAGGTCCGAAAGGCCCCGTCCCGTAAGGGCGTCCGTTTCGACAATGTCAGCATTGGCAGCTGCTGTATCGGCCAGCTTGGCACGGATATCCTCCTTGACCAGTTCCAGCATGTCCTCGTCGACCGTATCGGCCTTCGTGACGACGACGAGATACTTCTCAATTCCCAAAAGCGTCAAAATATCCATATGCTCGACCGTCTGAGGCATGACGCCTTCATTGGCATCTACGACCAGCAGCACCATGCCCAAGCCGGGCAGTCCGGCAACCATATTTCGGATAAATCGCTCGTGTCCTGGAACGTCGACAATGCCGGCACGCGTGCCGTCGGGCAAATCCAAATAGGCGAAGCCCAGGTTAATCGTCAGGCCCCGCCGCTTTTCTTCCTTCGTCGTGTCCGTATCGATACCGGTCAGGGCCTTTACCAGGGTCGTCTTGCCATGGTCTACGTGGCCGGCCGTCCCGATGACGACATGTCTTGCCATTTACGCACCGCCTCCCTGTTTTTCATAAGACACCTTCAATCCGTCCCGCACGGCATGATACAAGCTCTCGCAGGAAAAGCCGCATTGCGCCAGCATCGCCGTCAGCGACCCTTCCTCCTCCAGGTCGTAGCGCAGGGAAAATCCGCAGCTGGCGTAAATTTTTCCCGGCGTCGGCACGATGCGGGCCTTGAGCTGACGCCGCTTGGCTTCCGCCTCGGCCTGCATCGCGTCCTTCGTATTGTAAAACAAAGCGATGCCATACGTTTCCATAGGCCCTCCTACGGCTTGACAATACGGTCGGCCGTCCGCATCAATTCGACGATGCGGTACATATTCGTGATTTCGCCGACAGCGACTTTATCCGTCAGCCCGTAGAAATTGAGGCAGGCGCCGCAGGCGTAAATCGGCACGCCCATCTGTGCCAGCTTCTGCAGATCTTCCAGCGATTCCGAGCCTTCCGTTACCAGGGGCACGCCGCCGTTGTAAAAGACGACGCACTGAGGCAGGACGTCCTGCTCCGTCAGGGTATACAGGAAGGTCTTGAGCAGGCTTTTGCCGAAGGCCTCGTCGCCGACGCCCATGTACGGCGAATTGACGACGACGATATACGAGTCGGCGGCCTTCGCCGTTTCGGCTGCCGAAGACGGTTCCGCCGTCTGCCCGTTCCTGGCAATGACGACGACGTAGCGCTGCGGCGCTTCTTCCGTCAGCGTATATGTGCAGCCCAGCTGATCAGCCATTCGCTTCAAGTTTTCCGTCGCAATCCGGTTGTCCACAATCGTTTCCACTACGTCGTGCTCCTTCAGGGCTTTATGGGTTTGAATTACCGGAAGGGGGCAGGCCTTGCCCGTCATATCGATTTTAAACATGTTTCCATTCCTCCTTATACGATACGTTCTATTTCATCATTCTCCGTCGGCCTCACGTCTCCATGGCGGCAATATCCTGCAGGGCCCGTACGGCCGCCGCGACGTCGTCTTCCGTCGTAAACCGGGAAAAGGAAAAGCGCACGGCGCCGCGCTGTTCCGTATAGAGCTGCTCGTGCATGAGCGGGGCGCAGTGAAATCCGGACCGCGTCGCCATGCCGTATTGATCCCACAAGATATCGCTGACCAGAGCCGAATCGGCGTCGCCGACATTCAGGGCGTATACGCCGACGCGTGGGCCGGAAAAATCGCCGTACAGCGTGACGTTCGGCAGGTCCCGAATCCCTTCCGTAAAGATGCATCCCAGCCGTTCCTGATAGCGGACTGCCGTCTCCAAGCCTTCGTCAAGCAGCGTCTGCACGCCTGCAGCCAGGCCGGCAATCCCGGCGACGTTGGCCGTCCCTGCTTCAAAGACGCCCGGAATATCCCTCGGCTGTTCGTGGTCAAAGGAATGGACGCCGTCGCCGCCCGTAATATACGGCCGCACCTCCGCGTCCTTTCGGATGCAGACGCCGCCCGTTCCTCCCGGCCCATAGAGCGATTTATGGCCTGTAAAGCACAGGGCCGTGACGACGCCGTCAGACAGGTCGATAGGATAGGCCCCGGCCGATTGGGACGCATCGACGACGAGCATCAGGGAATGCTTGCGGCAGAAGGCCTTGACGCGTTCCAAGTCCATGACGTTGCCCGTCACGTTCGATGCATGGTTGCACACGACGGCCTTCGTCGACGGCCGCAGCTTCTGTTCCAGTTCATCGTACCGCAGGGCCCCCGTGCCGGCTTCCGAGCCGATAAAATCGACGGCCGTTCCCTGCTGCTCCAGCTGATACAGGGGCCGCAGGACGGCGTTGTGTTCCCACGTCGTCGTCAGGACGTGGTCGCCCGGCCCGAGCAGCCCTTTCAACACCATGTTGAGAGCCGCCGTGGAATTATGCGTAAAGGCCACGTCGTATGCCTCGCCGGCATGAAACAGCGTCTTAATCAATTCCTTCGCCTGCAGCACTACCCTGTAGGCTTGCAGCGAATAGGCGTGGGCGCCCCGGGAAGGATTGCCCAGCAGGCCGCCGCTGAGGGCGTCGTACACGGCCTGAGCCACGGCCTGCGGCTTCTGCGCCGTCGTCGCGGCGTTGTCAAAGTAATACATGTCCATCGCTCCTTTCCGCTGAACTCCTAACCGATTTCATTTGTTAAAAAAAGGCAGCTCGCAACGGAGCTGCCTTTTATCTTGCCTGTAGGCGAATTAGAGGCCAAAGCGGGCAAAAATCGTATCGACATGGCTGAGCATCTTATGAACGTCGAAGCAGGCTTCGATGTCTTCGTTGCTCATGAATTTAGCAATATCTTCGTCTTTTTTGAGGTTTTCCAGGAAATCTTCCCCTTCGAGCCAGCGCTTCATGGCGTTGCGCTGTACCCAGCGGTAAGCCTGTTCGCGGACTGCGCCCTTTTCAACGAGGGTGTTGAGAAGAATCGGGCTGTAGATGAGGCCGCCCGTCAGGTTCAGGTCCTGCATCATCTTTTCCGGATATACGATGAGGCGGTCGACGACGCGCGTAAAGGTCTGGAGCATGTAGTCGAGGGCAATGGTGCTGTCCGGCAGAATAACCCGTTCGACCGACGAATGGGAAATATCCCGTTCATGCCAGAGCGCTACGTCTTCCAGCGCCGCCTGGGCGTTGCCGCGAATGACGCGGGCCAGGCCGCACATGCGTTCACACGTAATAGGATTGCGTTTATGCGGCATGATGGACGAGCCCTTCTGTTTGGGGCTGAAATATTCTTCCGCTTCGCGGACTTCCGTGCGCTGGAGGTGGCGGATTTCCGTAGCGAATTTATCGATGGAGCTGGCAATGACGGCCAGTGTCGTCACGAATTCTGCATGGCGGTCGCGCTGCAGCGTCTGGGACGAAATCGGCGACGCAGCGATACCCAAATGTTCGCAGACGTATTTTTCTACGAAGGGGTCGACGTCGGCGTAGGTGCCGACAGCGCCGGAAATCTTGCCGACGGCGATCGTTTCCTTCGCCCGTTTCATGCGTTCGATGTTGCGTTCCGTTTCAGCCAGCCAGTTGCAGAGCTTGAGGCCGAAGGTCGTCGCTTCGGCATGGATGCCGTGGGTACGGCCGATGCAGGGCGTATATTTGAATTCAACGGCGCGGCGGCGCAGAACGTCGCGGAAATCTTCCAGATCCTTGATGAGGATATCCGAAGCCTGCTTGAGCATATAGCCCATGGCCGTATCCTTTACGTCTGTCGACGTCAGGCCCAGGTGAACATATTTGCCGGCTTCGCCGATGTTTTCCGAAAGGGTGGAAACAAAGGCGGCAATATCATGATGTGTTTCCGCTTCGATTTCATGGATGCGTTCGACAGAAAACTTCGCTTTTTCGCGAATTTCCTTGGCCGCTTCCTTCGGCACGTTGCCGAGCTCAGCCTGGGCTTCGCTGGCCAGGATTTCTACCTGTTTCAGCGTATCCCATTCGTTGAATTCTGTCCAAATCTGACCCATTTCCGGTTTCGTATAGCGTTCAATCACGTTGAATCTCTCCTTTTTAGTTCATGAGTACGGTTGTAAAAAACTCACCAGTGCTATTATACACTATTTACCATACCAAAGGTAGGGCAAAGTACGTATTTCATCGGCAAAGAGCCCTTATTTCACGGACAAACCGCCGCAGGCCCCGTACATCCTGCGGCGGTTCTCTTATTCAACGACGAGCGCGCCTTCTTCGCGCTGCGCCGCGTAGCCTACGATTTCCGCGCAGGGAATCGCAGCCTGCAATTCTTGCAGCAAGGCCATGCAGTCCCGTTCCGAGACGGCGATGAGCAGTCCTCCCGACGTCTGCGGGTCGTACAGGACGTCCATCATAGCCCGGCCGATGTCGCCCCTGACGATGACCTGCCCGTCCGTATAAGCCCGGTTGCGGTATGCGCCGGCGGGAATAAAGCCCATGTCGGCCATCTCGCAAGCTTCACCGTAATAGGGAACGCTTCCCGCCATGACGTGCAGCGTAAGGCCGCTTCCCCGGGCCATTTCAAAGGCGTGGCCCAAAAAGCCGAAGCCCGTCACGTCGGTGCAGCCGCCGACGTCGTAGCGGACCATGATATCCCTGGCCGCCTTGTTGAGCTGCGCCATTTGGCTGTGCAGCTCGCGCAGCAGGCCTTCCTCCACCATATCTCCCTGGGCCGCCGTCATGAGGATGCCTACGCCTAAGGGCTTGGTCAAAATCAATACGTCGCCTTCGCGGGCCGACGAATTGCGCAGGAGCTTCTGCGGATGGACGAAGCCCGTCACAGACAGGCCGTACTTAGGCTCCTTGTCTTCTATGGTATGGCCGCCTGTAATGAGGACGCCCGCTTCATAAGCCTTATCATAGCCGCCCTGCAGGATAGCCCGGACGGCATCCTTTCCCATCTGCGAATTGATGCACATGACGTTCATAGCCAGCTTCGGCTCGCCGCCCATGGCATACACGTCGCTCAGGGCGTTGGCCGCCGCAATTTGTCCAAATAAGAACGGGTCGTCGACGATGGGCGGAAAGAAATCGACAGTCTGCACCAAGGCCAATTCCTCGCTGACGACGTATACCGACGCGTCGTCGCTCTTATCGTAGCCGACGATCAGCCGTTCGTCATATCTTGTTGGAATACCTTCCAACAGCTGCGCCAGTTCCCCGGCGCCAATCTTAGCGCCTCACCCCGAGCAGGACGCCATTTGAGTCAATTTGATCCTTTCATCCATAGCCGGCACCTCCCTTCTTCAGCTTCCATATCCCTACAGGATACGGTTTACCGGCCTTCCCGTTCCAGGATTTCCTTGCCGACAGTCACGCCGGCCGCCGAGGCCTGCACCAGCCCCCGCGTAATGCCGGCGCCGTCGCCGATGGCAAAGAAATTGGGAATCTTCGTTTCCAATTTGTGATTCAGTTCCAGCCGGTTGGAATAAAATTTAACTTCCACGCCGTACAGCAGCGTATGGCGCGAATTGGCACCGGGAGCCACCTTGTCCAGCGCCTCGAGCATTTCCTTGATGTCCTGCAGGTGGCGGTACGGCAGGACGAGGGACAAGTCGCCCGGCGTCGCATCAGGCATCGTCGGCCGCACGAGGCCCCGCAGAATGCGCTCCGGCGTCGAACGGCGGCCGTCGAGAAGATCTCCCAGCCGCTGGACAATGACGCCGCCGCCGAGGATATTGGCCAAATTGGCGATGTATTTGCCGTATTTGATCGGCTCGTGGAAGGGCTCGGTGAACTTCTTCGACACGAGGATGGCAAAGTTCGTGTTTTCGCTGCGCTTGTGAGCATAGCTGTGGCCGTTGACCGTCAAGAGGCCGTCGTTGTTTTCTTCTACGACGAAGCCATAGGGATTCATGCAGAAGGTACGAATCCTATCGTCGAAGGACTTGCTGAAATAGATGAGCTTCGATTCGTACACTATGTCGGTAATGGTCTCTAAAATTTCTGCCGGCATTTCTACGCGCACACCGATATCGACGGCGTTGGACGTCAGCTTGAGGCCCAGCTTGTCTACTTCGCCGACAAACCATTCCGAGCCTTCCCGGCCCGGCGCGCAGACCAGGTAGCGGCAGGCATACAGCTGATCTGCTATGATAACGCCCCGCACCTGCCCGTCTTCCACGACGATATGGTCTACAGCCGTATCGGCCATGATGTCGATCTTGCCGTCGAGGAAGTCGCGCATATTCGTCAGTATCTGGGCGTTTACATCCGTGCCGAGGTGGCGTATCCGCGCCGGAATAAGCCGTAAATCAGCCGCCGCGGCCTTGCGCTGCATCTGGCGGATGCACTCCTTATTTTCGTCGCCGTATACCTTGCGGTCTGCGCCGCCGAAGCGGCAGTATACGTCGTCGACATAGGCTATTTTTTCCATGAGCTCGGCCTTGGACATGTAGTCGTCCAAATTGCCGCCGTATTCCGTCGTCAGCGTCAACTTGCCGTCGCTGAAGGCGCCGGCGCCGCCCCAGCCGCACACGACGTTGCGGACCTTATCCTTAGGCAGGGCGTTTTTATTGCGGCTCGTCGCAATGCGCTCGCGAATGTCCTGCCCCTTTTCCACGATGAGAATACTCAGGCCCGTATCAGCCAGCTCCAGAGCCGTAAAAATACCGGCCGGCCCGGCCCCGATAATGATGACGTCATAGGTTTTTACAGCGTTCATCGTCTATCTCTCCTTTCGCCGCGGCCTGCTGCCGCGCAGTCGGGATATCTGCGATTGTATATCAACTATCCTCATTTAGCGTATCATGGGGCACGGGCCCTGTCAATATAAGGCGACCCCTGCTCTTCCCGGCAGGTTGTGCTATAATAAGGGCATGACTATACAAGCAAGGAGAGGTTTCATATGGCACAAAAACGAAAAGACCGACGGCAGCAGGCTGTCGACGACCCGAAGGAAGAGCTTCGGCTGCAGGAATACATCTTTCTCTGGACCTTCCTGCTCATGGTCCTCCTATTAGTGTCCTTATATCTGCAAATCAATCCGATCGTCCCGGCAGCGGCAGGCGTCGTCCTCGTCGTGTCTACTATCGCCCTGTACGTCAAATACCGCGAATTCTACGCCGTCCGCGACCGAGGCCAGCGTACCTGGTGCTCCGTCCTGTCGATGTACGCCAGCCTGCTCCTCACGCTGGGCTGCGCCTATTACTACTCGCAGCACGAAAAGCTGACCGACGAATACGCCCTCGTGTTCCTCTTCGGCTTTCTGTTCTTTACGTACATGGCCTACCGCACGCTGAGCCGTTCCATGGTCGTCGGCAACAAGCGAGTTCGCGTAAAACGCTGACGGCAGAGGGAAAAAGTCGGCAGGAAACAGTTATGCCGAAAGGCCAGGCAAAAGGCCGAAACGAATCAACTGCATACTTGAGAATATAAAAACAGCGCACACGATATCGTATGCGCTGTTTTTATGCACGCCGCTATAAACGGCGCAGCCTGTCGCTCTTAGCCTTCGAAGGGATGAGCGGCCTGTTTTTTCATGATATCTGTCGTAATTGCGTCAGAGCAGCAAACGGCGACGACGTCTACGACGTCTTCTGTCGAGCAGCCACGGGACAAGTCGAGGATCGGTTTTGCCAAGCCCTGAACCAAGGGGCCAAGAGCCGTTGCGTTGGCAAAACGCTGAACCATCTTGTAGCCGATGTTAGCAGCATCGAGGTTCGGGAAAATGAGGACGTTGGCATGGCCGGCAACCTTGGAACCCGGAGCTTTGCGTTCGCCAACTTCCGGTACCAACGCGGCGTCGGCCTGCATTTCGCCGTCGAAGTCGAATTCTACGCCGCGGTCTTTCAGGATCTGTACAGCCTGACGAACTTTGTCGACGGAATCGCCGGCGCCGCTGCCCATGGTGGAGTAGGACAAGAAGGCAACGCGAGGTCTTAACATCTGTACAGTTCTTTCAGCACGTTCTACGCAGATGCAGGCGATGTCAGCCAGCTGTTCTGCCGTCGGATCGGGAATAACACCGCAGTCGCCCAGTACGAGGATGCCGTTATCGCCGTACTGCGGCGTATTGGTCAGCAAAATGAAGGCACTGGATACGGTCTTGTTGCCTGGGCGGGGACCTACGACCTGAAGGCCGGCACGGATAACGTCGGCAGATGTCGTAATCGCACCGGATACGACACCGTCAGCTTCGCCGAGAGCAACGAGGCCGGCAGCGAAGAAGGTGTAGTTGTTAACCATAACTTCGTATGCTTTTTCCGGCGTCATGCCTTTCTTTTCGCGGCGTTTTGCAAAATATGCGCACAATTCGTCCATGCGGTAATACGTTGCCGGGTCGATTACTTCAACGCCCGTAAGGTCAATCTGGTATTTAGCAGCATCTTTTTTGATTTGTTCCAGTTTGCCTACGAGGACAATTCTGGCAAAGCCTTCGGCCAAAACACGTTCGGCAGCTTTCAGTACGCGGGGGCTGCTCGTTTCCGGAAGAACAATCTTCTTCTGCGCTTTCGCAACACGGGCTTTCAAATCTTCAGTAAATCGCATGAGGGAACCACTCCTTAAATAAATCTTAAAAATGAATGTTTGACAGCTTTATTATAATACAAAATGGAGTCGAATCAAATACGTTTCGCCCGCTTATTGCAATAATACGAACAATTCGGCATGAAAGTTAATCATTTTATAATATACTATTATGCATTTATGCTATCATACATGAGTCTATGTGTTATCTTAAAGGCCGGCGGCAGAACGAAGGGAGTTTCGTTCCTGACCAGAAGACGAGGAATTTCAGCAAAGAGGGGATATCTTCGTATGCCAACAGGAAGCGGCGACAGACATTCGGCACGCAGCGTCTTTGCCAATAACCGTTATACATGCAAAAAAAAAGACATACACCGAAGTGTATGTCTTGTAAAAAAATTGGTGGGCGATAACAGGATCGAACTGCTGACATCCTGCTTGTAAGGCAGGCGCTC
>ERZ838577.571-NODE-571-length-56689-cov-34.187361_pt1 | contig 56689 bp, 55 predicted proteins | sample MGYA00519682_ERZ838577 | MGnify/ENA primary metagenome ERZ838577 (study PRJEB31850, sample SAMEA3708838) | human gut metagenome | biome: human gut; feature: human-associated habitat; material: faeces | place: China | collected 2014 ...
GAAGGTGCTCGGCAAGATCGAGGACACCGACATCGAAAAGCTCCTCAAAGAGTACCACGTCATCTGACATCGTTTCCACGCGATCTTCTCACAACGAAAGCGAGACGCGAGGCCCCAAGAGGGCTTCGCGTCTCGCTGTTTTCTTTTGTTATCTCCGTCCCGCAAGGCAGCAGAGCAGGAACACGAGCAGATTGCAGAGCACCACGCTCGCGCCGACCGGCGTGGAGAGGAGGTACGAGGCGATCAGCCCCGTGCAGAAGCACACCACGCTCAGCGCGCCCGCGCACACGACCACCGCGCGGAAGCTCTTGAAAATGCGCATGGCCGAGAGCGCGGGGAAGATAATGAGGCTGGAGATGAGCATGGCGCCCATCATGCGCATTCCGAGCACGACCGTCAGCGCCGTGAGCAGCGCGAGGAGCGAATGGTAGGCGCCCACCTTCACGCCCGTCGCGCGGGAAAAGCTCTCGTCGAACGTGACGGCAAAGAGTCGATGGTAGAAGAGGATAAAGAGCGCCAGCACGGCAGCTGCCAGCGTCACCGAGAGCGCCACGTCGCCGCGCGACATGGCGAGGATGCTGCCGAACATATAGCTGTCCACATCCGTGGTCATGCCCGTGGTGAGGCTCGTGACCACAATGCCGATGGCAAGCGCCGAGGCCGAGAGCACCGCGATGGCGGCGTCCGCCCCGATGCGGCTGTGCTCCGCGATGCGCAGCAGCAGGAAGGCCGAGGCCACCACGACCGGCACGGAGAACGCCAGCGGCGCGAAGCCGCAGGCGACCGCGACCGCCAGCGCGCCGAAGCTGACGTGGGAGAGGCCGTCGCCGATCATCGAGTAGCGCTTCAAAACGAGCGGCACGCCGAGCAGCGCCGCGCAGAGCGAGACGAGGATGCCCACGGCGAAGGCCCGCAGGATAAAGGGATAGGTGAACATTTCCAGCAGCAGACTCACAATGCACCTCCAAACCGCTTGCCGGCGGGGGAGGCAAGATACTCCGACACCGTGCCGAAAAACCAGCCGTCGCGCCCGATGTGCAGAATTGTGTGCGCCTCGCGCAGGGCGCCGCGCATATCGTGCGTGACCATGATGACCGCCATCTTCTCTTTTTCGTTGAGATAGCGCAGGGTCTTATAGAGATCCTGCGTGGCGGCGGGGTCGAGACCCGTGACCGGCTCGTCCAAAATGAGCAGGCGGTCCGCCGCGCACAGGGCGCGCGCGAGCAGCACGCGCTGCTGCTGTCCGCCGGAAAGCTCGCGGTAGCAGCGGTTCTGCAGCTCCAGCACGCCGAGCTTGCCCATGTTCATCAGCGCCGCGCTCTTCTCCGCGGCGGAGTAGAAAAAGTGCAGTCCGCGCTTGTTGGCAAAGCCCGAGAGTACGACCTCGCTCACCGTAGCGGGAAAATCGCGCTGCGCGCTCGTCTGCTGCGGAAGGTAGCCGATGGCGCCCGCGCGCTGCGCAGGGCAGTCGATCGTGCCGGCGAGCGGAGGAAGCAGCCCGAGCAGGCTTTTCATCAGCGTCGACTTGCCGCTGCCGTTCTCGCCCACCACGCAGAGGTAATCCCCCGCGCGGACGGTAAACGTCAGATGCTCGAGCAGCGCGCGGTGCTCGTAGCCGAGGCTTGCGTCACGGCACGCAAGCAGAATATCCCGGTCCATCACAGCAAGCCTCCTTTCAAAGCCTCGTAATTTCGCTGCATCAGCGTCAAATAGGTCTCGCCCGCGTCGAAGTCCGTGCGCGAGATGGTCTGCATCGACCACAGCCGTTCGATGCGCGCGCCGGTGCATTCGCTCACCGCCTCCGCGACCTTCTGGCTGCTCAGGTCGATGGTGTAGACGACCGGAATGTGCTCGTCGTTCACCTTGTCGATGAGGTACTTGAGCGTGGCGAGGCTCGGCTCGGTGTCGCCCGAGCAGCCGTGGAACGCCGCGCGGTAATGGAGGTCGTATTCCTCACAGAAGTACAAAAACGGGAAGCGGTCGGCAAAGATCAGCAGATCGCGCACGGCATTCGCGCGCAGGGCGCGGAGGTCCGCGTCGAGAGCTTCAAGCTGCGCGCAGTAGTCCTCGCAGTTCGCGCGGTAGAGATCGGCGTTTTCCGCGTCCGCCGCGCAGAGCGCGTCGGCGACGGCGCGGCAGAGCCTGATGGCGTTTTTCGGCGACGTCCAGATGTGCTCGTCGTACTCGACCTCGTCGCTGTCATCATGGTCATGCTCCGCATGGTCGTGAAGCTCGTGGTCGTGCGCGTCAGGCTCGTCGTGGTCATGGTCATGGTCATGCGCGTGGTCGTGGCTGTCCGCGCCCTGCATCCCCTCGGAGAATTCCTCCTCGCGGGCATCGACAAAGTCCATCATGCGCAGCACCGTGCCGATGTCCTCGCCCACGGCGTCGAGCATATCGTCGACCCAGACCTCGCCCTCGCCGCCGTTGTAGATGAAAACATCGGCGCGCGAGATGGTCACGGCGTCGAGCGGGGTCGGCTCAAAGCTGTGCGCCTCGCGGCCCGGTGCGAGCAGCAGCGTCACGTCCGCGCGGTCCCCCGCGACGGCGCGGGCAAAATCGTAGTAGGGGAAGAGCGTCGTCACGACGCGCAGCCGCCCGTCGTCCGCCGATCCCTCCCGCACAGCGCAGCCGCCGAGCGAAAGCGAAAGCACGAGCGCGAGCAGCGCACCGACGAGCCGTATCCTGTTTTTCCTCGCCGTCACGGCGCGCTCACCTCCCCGAAAAGACTGCTTTTCCAATCATACCATGCTTTTGCGGATTATCAAGTGATTTGTAATGAAATCGTCACACTTTCCCGCCGCGCCCTATGCTATAATAGCCACACTGGAGGATTTCATTCCAGCTTATTCTGTGAGGAGGCGCTGACCATGAAGCGTATGTTTTCTTTCTTCCTTGCCCTCGCGCTGCTCGCCGTGCTCAGCGGCTGCGGAAAGCGGGAGCCCACCCCGAGCAGGCCCGACGAGCCGACGCCTCCGCCGGAGGAGGGCATCACGCTCGCGGAGCTGAATGTGGAATTTGTTGCGGGCGACCGTGACACGGACGCGCTGATGCAATTAAAGAAGGAGCTGCCGCCACTGCTCATCGGCGCGCTCGCCGACGAGGGCGTGACGGTCGGCAGGGTCAATGTGACCTTCGGCGCAAGCGACGAGGCCACCGCCGACGCGCTCGCGCGCGGCTCGGTGCAGGTCGGCTTCATGCCGATGGAGACGTATCTGGCGCACGAGGACACGCTGCGGCTGGTCTCTGTGCCGGAGGAACCCGCCGGCGACACGGAGCGTGTCGGGCTGTATTTCCCGGTCTCCGACCAGAACCGCACGCTGCGCGCGGCGTTTGAAAAGGACGCGGCGGGCGGCGGCGCGCTGCACGCGTGGGAGACGCTGCTCGGCAGCTTCTGGATGGATAATGGGAGCGACCCCGTGTTCGCCGTGCCTGTGGATGACGATGTGGCCCGGCGGTTTCTCGACAGCATGATGGACGTGAACGCCAATGGCATGACGGCGGACAGCATTCCGCGCCTGACAGAGTACGTCAGCGCGGATGAGGTGTTTTCCACTGCGGATCTTGTGGTGCTGCACGGCGAGGCTCCGGATGAGGCGCTTTGGATGGAGATCTACGGCTGCACGGTCGGCGGCGAGACGGTGTCCGTCAGTGCCGCTGACGCCATCGTCGGCGGCGACGAGTTCGCTGCGGCGCTGCTTGCCGCGCTGGAAAAGCTCAGTGCGGACGAGACGGCACAGACGGTGCTGCGGCTCTACGATGGAGACGGTGTGCGCTACGGTGGGGTCGACACGCAGGCTGTGGAATTTGCGCAGTATCTGCTTGGCAATACAGAGGGCGTTTACCAGCTCACGAGCGAGTAAAAGAGAAACGCGCGGCGTCGCCGCGCGTTTCTCAGCCTCTGCACAGGCTCAGATCATCATCTGTATCCCGTTGTCCTCAATGCCGATCTCGATTTTCGGCACACCGGGGGCGTATTCGCCGTCGAGCGTCCAGGGAATGCTGCCGTCGCTCTCCGCCGTGACATGGCGGACATGGCGGAAGATGAGCGCGTTGCTCGTTTCGTATTCCTCGTAAACGATGGCGCGGATGGTGCGCTGGAGCTGCAGCGGCGTTTTCGGCACGGGCACGAGCATCAGCTCAAACTGCCCGTCGCACAGGTCCACCGCGTCGGGTGAGAGCTTCATCAGTCCCGCGATGGAGGTCGAGTTGCATACCGCGCCGAAGAGGTACTCGCCCTCGAACACCTCGCCGTCGGCGGTGAGGCGCATGGGATAGGGGCAGAGCGTTTCAAGGTCCTTCACGCCCTCGAGGAGATAGGCGAAGTGGCCGAACATATTCTTGATGTCCTGCGGCACGGTGTAGGCCGTGCGCGTGAACGCGCCGAAGGACGCGACGTAAACGAAGTTCTTTTCATTGAACACGCCCACGTCCAGGTCGCGTGGCTGAAGGCGCATGGCGCTCTGCGCCGCGAGCGCGGGATCGGAGGAAATGGACAGGCTTGCCGCGAAGTCGTTCGTACTGCCGCCGGGCAGGTAGCTCAGCGGCGGACGCTTCTCCCGCGGCAGGCGCATGATGCCGTTGACCGTCTCGTTGAGCGTGCCGTCTCCGCCGTGGCAGACGACGAGATCGAAATCTCCGCCGAAGCGCTCGGCCAGCTCGGTCGCGTCGCCGTGCCGCCGCGTCTCCGCCACGCGGACCAGATAGCCCGCCTTGGAGAAGATCGAAACGGCGTCGAACAGCGGTGCGCGCGATTTCGTCTTGCCCGCGCGGGGATTGACGATAAACAGCAGCTTCTTTTCCACAGCATTCATCCTTTCTGCGAACGGAAAAAGTTTGAAGATTCGGTTAATTTTAGTATAGCACAGAAATTGTGCTATTGCAATTCCGCAATAATCATAGTATGCTAAGATTGATTTATTCTGAATACGGGCAGGCACTGTGCCGGCCGAGGGCAAGGGAGGAAACATGAAGCAGAAAACCTATCTTCACTGGGGCGTGACCATTACCGCCGCGGCCTGCGCCATTCTCGTGTTTTACGACACCTTCTTTCAGGACGGTGTGCTGTTTATTTTTATAGAAAAGCTCTTCGGCATCCTCAAGCCCGTGCTTTACGGTCTTGCGATGGCCTACCTGCTCACGCCCATCGTGGACTTTTTCGACCGTCTCCTCCGCGACAGGCTCGGCGTCAAGCGTGCCGGACTGATGCGCTGCCTGAGCATCCTTGTGACCTGGCTCCTTGCGCTGGGACTCGTGTATCTGCTCTTCAGCATCCTGATCCCCGAGCTGGTCGCGAGCGTATCGCTGCTCTTTTCCAATCTCGAGAGCTATTACCGCACCATCTACACCTGGGTCACGCAGCTTGTGGAGGACAATCCCTACATCTCCGAGCGCGTGCTCACGCTGGTCCGTGATTACTACAATGAGCTGGTCGACTGGGTGAAGAACACCGTCATTCCCGGCGCACAGGTCGCCATCGTCGCCGTGACCGGCGGCGTGCTGAGCGTGCTGGTCTTTGCCAAGGACCTGCTCGTGGGCATCGTCGTTTCCGTTTACATCCTCGCCCGCAAGGAGACCTTCGGCCTCCACACGCGCAAGCTGCTCTACTCGCTCGTCTCCGCGCCGCACTATGAGCGCGCGCTGCGCGCCACCCGCGAGGCCGACCGCATCTTCTCCGGCTTTGTGCGCGGCAAGCTGCTCGACTCGCTCATCATCGGCATTCTGTGCTTCATCGTCTGCTCGATTTTGAAGTTCCCCTACACGCCCATCATCGCGGTCTTTGTGGGCGTGACGAACATCATCCCCATCTTCGGTCCCTTCCTCGGCGCGATCCCCAGCGCGTTTTTGATCCTGCTCGTGAGCCCCCGCCAGTGCCTCTACTTTATCATTTTCATCATTGCCCTCCAGCAGTTCGACGGCAACATCCTCGGCCCCAAAATTTTGGGCGAGACCGTCGGCATTTCGAGCTTCTGGATCGTCGTCGCCATCCTTGTCGGCGGCGGCTTCGGCGGCGTGCTGGGTATGTTCCTCGGCGTGCCGGTGTTCGCCTGCATCCATTCCGCCGTGAGCTTCCTGTGTGAATCGTCCCTGCGCAAAAAGGGCGTGACGGACGACACGATCTTTGCGCCCCGTCGGGTTTTGACGGGCACGACCACAACACCAAAAGGAGAAAACCATGAATAAGCGCATCCTCACCCTGTTCCTTTCCCTGACCCTGCTGCTCTCCCTCGCCGCCTGCGGCGGGAATGCCGACACGACCGACGCGCGGCGCGACACGAACGAGATCGTCGTCGGCATCGCGCAGGACCTGGAAAACAGCCTTGACCCCTACACCTCCGTCACCGCCGCGAACCGCGAGGTGCTGTTCAACGTGTTTGAGGGCCTCGTCAAGCCCGACGCGGACGGCAACCTGAGCCCCGCCGTCGCCGAACGCTGGGAGATCTCCGACGATCAGCTCACTTATACGTTCCATCTCCGCCCCGGTGTGAAGTTCCACGACGGCAGCGAGGTCACGGCAATGGATGTCGCATGGTCGATCGACAAGGCCATGCAGTCCGGCAGCTGGAAGGCGCTGGACAATATCGACGCCGTGAATATCGGCGATACCTTCTCCGTTGTGCTCAAGGCTGCCGACAGCGATTTCCTCTCCTACATGACGCTGGCCATTACACCGGAGAACCACGCCGACGGCGCGGACCCGGTCGGTACCGGCCCGTTTAAGTACGTCTCCCGCGCCGCGCAGCAGAATCTTGTGCTGGAGCGCTTCGCCGACTACTGGGGTGAGGGCGCGAAGGTGGACAAGGTCACCTATCAAATTTATGAGAATGCCGAGGCGCTCGTCATGGCGCTCAAGAGCGGCGCGGTGGACATCTGCGCCCACTTGACCGCCACGCAGGCAAACCAGCTCACCGAGAGCTTTGACATTCTCGAGGGTACCATGAACCTCGTGCAGGCCGTGTATCTCAACCACGCCTACGAGCCGCTTGCGAACGAAACGGTACGCAAGGCGCTGTGCTACGCGCTCGACCGCGAGCAGGTCTTTGACGTTGTGGCCGACGGTCACGGCACGGCGGTCGGCAGCAGCATGTACCCCAACTTCCGCAAGTATTTCCTGCCCGAGCTTGCCAACCTCTATCCGCATGACACGGAAAAGGCCAAGGCGATGCTCGCCGAGGCGGGCTATCCCGACGGCTTTGACCTCACCATCACCGTTCCCAGCAACTACCAGCCGCACATGGACACCGCGCAGGTCGTCGCCGAGCAGCTCCGCGCCATCGGCGTGAACGTGACCATCGACCCCGTCGAGTGGGCGAGCTGGCTGGAGAACGTCTATTCCGGCCGCCGCTATCAGGCTACCGTTGTCGGCGTGGACGCCAGCACCCTGACCGCCCGCGCCATGCTCGAACGCTTTACCTCTACGGCGAGTAATAATTTCACAAATTATTCCAACGTGGAATATGACGAAGCCTTTGCCGCCGCCATCCGCGCCGCGACCGACGAGGAAGCGACCACCCAATACCTCCGCTGCGAGGAAATTTTGGCCGAGACTGCCGCGAACGTCTACATTCAGGACCTCGCGGACCTCGTCGCCGTGCGCAAGGACCTCACCGGCTACCGGTTCTACCCGCTCTACGCCATCGACCTGAGCACCGTGACCTACACCTGACGAAAATCCGAGGGCAGACGCCCTGACCGACAAAGCGAGGCGAACACCATGCGTTATACAGCGAAAAAAATCGCAACGATGCTGCTGACGATGGTGATCGTCTCGTTTTTGACCTTCGTTGCCTTCTCCCTCCTCTCCGGCGACGCGGCGACGCGCCTGCTCGGTACGGAGGCGACTCCCGAGCGGCTTGAGGCCCTGCGCATCGAGCTGGGGCTGAACGACCCGCTTCTCGTGCGCTACGGCCGCTGGCTGTGGGATGCGCTGCGCGGCGACCTCGGCACCTCGTACCGCTACGGGCAGAGCGTGAGCTCGCTCATCGCGCAGCGGCTGGGGCCCACGCTGACGCTCACGGCGCTCGCGTTCGCGCTCATCGTAGCGGTCTCTATTCCGCTCGGCGTGCTGTCGGCCAAATACGCCGGCGGCCGGCTCGACCGCGCGCTGACCGTGATCAATCAGGTCGTGATGGCGGTACCGCCGTTTTTCACCGGCATCCTCTTTACCTATCTCTTCGGCCTTGTGCTGCATCTGTTCATCGCGGGCGCGTTCCCTGCGGGCGGCGTGGGGCATTACATCGGTTATCTCTTCTTCCCCGCGCTCGCCGTCGCGCTGCCGCGCATCGCCATGACGGTCAAGCTCCTGCGCACGTCGATCTTAGACGAGGCACAGCGCGACTACGTCCGCACCTCCATGAGCCGCGGACGCTCGCGCAGCGGCATCCTCTACCGCCATGTGCTGAAAAACACGCTCGTGCCGGTCCTGACCTTCCTCGCCATGACGGTCGCCGATCTGCTCGCGGGCAGCGTCGTCATCGAGCAGGTGTTCGCCGTCCCCGGTCTCGGGCGGCTGCTGCTGACCTCCATCGAGGGGCGCGACGAGCCGGTCGCGCGCGCCATTGTCGTGCTGCTTGCCTTCGCGGTCATTCTCTGCAATCTCCTTGCCGATCTGCTCGCGCGGCGCATCGACCCGCGGCTCGGCTCCGGAGCGGGAGGTGCGGCATGAGAAAAAACACCTTCCTGCGCGTGGGCCTCGTGCTCACGGCGCTGGTCGTCGGCTTCATTGTCCTCGGCCTTTTCTGGACGCCCTACTCCCCCAACGCCATGGACTTTTCGCGCCTGCTGCCGCCGTCCGCCGCACACCCGATGGGCACGGACAAGTTCGGCCGCGACATTTTGAGCCGCGTCATGGTCGGCGCGGGCGATACGCTGCTCATTGCGCTCGGCACCGTCGCCATCGGCACCGTGGTCGGCACGCTCGTCGGCGCGCTGACCGGCTGGTACGGCGGCTGGGTGGACGAGGTGCTCATGCGTCTGAACGACGCGCTCGCCTCCTTTCCGAGCATTCTCATTCTGCTCGTGCTCGTGAGCCTGCTCGGCGGCGGGCGGGAGCACATGACGCTTGCGCTCGGCATCGTCTTCATCCCCAGCTACGCGCGTATCGTGCGCAGCGAGTTCGCCCGCGCGCGCACGCAGAACTACGTCCATTCGGCGGAGCTGATGGGCGCGTCCACCGCGCGCATCCTCTTTGTTCACATTCTGCCGAACATCTGGCACACGCTCGTCTCCGCCATCACCATCGGCTTCAACAATGCCGTGCTCGCCGAGGCGGCGATGAGCTACCTCTCCATTGGCGTTTCGCCCGACGAGGCGAGCCTCGGCTATATGCTCTCGGAGTCGCAGAGCATGCTCGACTCCGCGCCGTGGTACGCGCTCGGCACGGGCGCGGTCATTGTGCTGCTGATCCTCGGCGTGAGCCTGATCGGCGAGGGCCTGCAGCGCGGCGAGAACTGATTTTCAGAAAGGAGATGCCCCCATGGTCGAGATCCATGATCTGCACGTCCGCTTTCACGGCGCCTCGCGCGAGGCCGTGGCGGGCATTGACCTGACGATCCGCGACGGCGAGGTCGTCGGGCTCGTGGGCGAGAGCGGCAGCGGCAAGACCGTGACCGCCATGACGCTCTCGGGCCTCATCGAGCGCAAAAAGGTCACGCTCTCCGGCGAGGTGCGCTTCGACGGGCGCGATATTCTGCGCCTGCCCCGCGCGGAGCTACGCGCCATCCAGGGCCGCGAGCTCGGCGTTGTCTTTCAGGAGCCGATGACCGCGATGGATCCCCTCATGCGCATCGGTCCGCAGGTCGAGGAGGCGCTTGCCGTCCACACGCAGCTCACAAAGGAGCAGCGCCGCGCGCGTGCGCTCGAGGCGCTGCGCGATGTGGACCTCCCCGCGCCGGAGGAAATTTACCGCAAGTACCCGCACGAGTGCTCCGGCGGTCAGCTCCAGCGCGTGATGATCGCCGCGGCCATCGTCACCGATCCGCATTTGCTGCTGCTCGACGAGCCGACCACCGCGCTCGACGTGACCGTACAGGCGCAGATCCTCGCTCTGCTCCGCCGGCTCAACCAGGAGCGCGGCATCTCGATGCTGCTCATCTCGCACAATTTGCAGGTCGTGCGTCGCATCTGCTCGCGCGTCGCCGTGATGCAGCGCGGTCACGTCGTTGAGGAGGGCGCGCCCGAGCAGCTTTTCACCGCGCCGCAGCACCCCTACACCGCCGAGCTCATCAACGCCATTCCGCGCCGCGTGCGCAGAGGTTAACGCCATGGACGACCTTGTTTTAGAAGTCAAAAGCCTTACAAGCTGGTACCGCGACACCGATGAGCATGGGCGGCGGCACGACCATACCGTGCTGCACGACGTGAGCTTCACGCTCCGCCGCGGTGAAATTTTGGGGCTTGTAGGTGAAAGCGGCACCGGCAAAACCACGCTGGTGAAAAATATCCTCGGTCTGGTCAAGACCCACACGGGCGAGATCATCCACTACACCAAGCGCCCGCAGATGATCTTTCAGGACCCCTACTCCTCGCTCAACCCCGCCTACACCGTCGGCTGGAGCTTAGAGGAGCCGCTGCGCATCTACGGCAAGTACGACGCCGCCGAGCGGCGCCGCCGCGTCGCGGAGATCGCCGAGAAGGTCGGACTTCCCGCCGAATGCCTGACGCGCAGGCCGAACGAGCTTTCCGGCGGGCAGCGCCAGCGCGTCTCCATCGGCGTGGCGCTCATTCAAAAGCCGCGGCTCATCATCGCCGACGAGCCGGTCAGCGCGCTGGACGTGACCATTCAGCGCCAGATTTTAGAGCTGATGCGCACGGTGCGCGACGAGCTGGGCATCTCGTTCCTCTTCATCTCGCACGATCTCAATGTGGTCTATCAGCTCTGCGACCGCGTGATGGTGATGAAGGACGGCCGCATCGTGGAGGAAAACACGGTGCAGGAGCTTTTTGACCACCCGCAGCACGCCTACACGCGCGAGCTGCTCTCCGCCGCCGACTGACGCCATGAAAGCCTTGTTTTCCCGTTACAAAAAACTGCATCTCTGGCTGCTCGCGGACCTTGCGTTCCTTGTGGCCTTTTTGCTCGCGCGTCAAAGCCGAGGCGCTATGAACGCCCTGACGGAGGGCTTCACAAACCCGCTGCGCCGCATGCTCGGCAGGCTGTGCGAGTGCGTCCCCTTCTCCGTTGCGGAAAGTTTGTACGTCCTCGCGGCGATGGGCTTTCTCGCCTTCCTCGTGCTGGGTGTGCGCGCCGTCGCGCGCAGCCGGCACAGAAGCGGCACAGTCTACGCGCTCATATTGGGTCTGGTCAACGCCGTCGCGACGGTTTATGTGCTCTTTTGCCTGCTCTGGGGTGCGAATTACTACGCTGACAGCTTCACCGACAAATGCGGCATCGATGTCGGGCCGGTCACCGTCGACGACCTCGAGCGCGTGACGCGGCAATTCGCCGCACTGGTGAACGAATACGCCGGAGACGTCCCCCGCGCCGCCGACGGCGCCTTTGCCGGCGACCGCGCGGAGATCCTCGCCTACGCGCCGAAAATCTACGAAAATCTGTATGAGGAATTTCCGTTCCTCGAAATGACCGACGTGCCGCCCAAGGCCATGCGCTTTTCCCGCGTGATGAGCGCGATGGGCTTCACCGGCTTCTACTTTCCATTCACGGGCGAGTGCAACGTAAACGTCGACTTCCCCGCTGCAACGCTGCCCACCACCGTCGCGCACGAGCTTTCCCATCGCCGCGGCATCGCGGGCGAGCAGGAGTGCAATTTCCTCGCCGTGCTCGCCTGCCTGCGCTGCGGCGACGCCGCCTACCGCTACGCGGGCGCACTGTCGGGCTACATTTATCTTGCCAACGCGCTCTATTCCGCCGACGCGGAGCGCTGGCGCGCCGTGCGCGAAACGCTCGACGAGCGCGTGGTCGCCGACCTGCGCGCTTCCGGCGCCTACTGGGCGCAGTTCGAGGGGCCGGTGAACACAGTCTCCAATGCCGTCTACGACGGCTTTCTCAAAAGCTACGGCACCATCGGCGTCAAGAGCTACGGTGCCTGCGTCGACCTGCTGGTGGCGTATTTCAAGTGAAACAGAAGCGGCTTGCATTGCAAGCCGCTTCGCGCGTTTCGTCTGCCGGCGCGAGTGCGCCGCCGCAAGCGTTTTGCGCAGCAAAACCTTGGCGGAGGGTGAATTCACTTCGCCCAAGCATTTTAATTCCCGATCCGGGATTCCAAAACAGAAGCGGCCTGCATTGCAAGCCGCTTCTGTTTTGGAGCAGGGTACGGGAATCGAACCCGCCTTCTCGGCTTGGGAAGCCGATGCACTACCGATGTACTAACCCTGCAAAGTGAGGCTATTATAGCAGACTTCCCCGCGCAATGCAAGGCGAAATTTGCCTGCCGGCACAGTTTTCCGTATATGCCCCCGGCGGGCGGCATAGGATGGGGCAAAGGACATAAAAAGGAGTGCATCCCATGAAACGAACGGTATTTTCTCTGCTGGCAGCCTTCGCCCTGTGCGTCAGCGCCGCGGCGGTGGGGCCGGCGGTGAGCTGTCCGAGCGCGCTGTTGATGGAAAAGCAGACCGGCACGGTGCTCTTCGCGCAGGATGAACACACGCCGCGCGAGCCGGCGAGCGTGACGAAGATCATGACGCTGCTGCTGGTGATGGAGGCCATCGACTCCGGCGCGCTCTCCTACGACGACGTGGTGACGGGCTCGGCGCACGCGGCTGGCATGGGCGGCAGCCAGATCTGGCTCAAGGAGAATGAACAGATGACGGTGCGCGACCTGCTCAAGGCTGTGTGCATCGTCTCGGGCAACGACGCGGCGGTGGCGCTCGCCGAGCACCTTGCCGGCAGTGAGGACGCCTTCGTGGAGCGCATGAACGCGCGGGCGCAGGAGCTCGGCATGAATGACACGCACTTTGTCAACTGCACGGGCCTGCCCGCCGAGAGGCATCTCACAAGCGCCTATGACATCGCGCTCATGTCGCGCGAGCTGATCCTCAGGCACCCCGACATCCGTCAGTTCACGACCGTCTGGATGGACTCCCTGCGCGGCGGAGAGTCCATGCTCGTAAATACAAACAAGCTCATCCGCTTCTACGACGGCGCAACCGGCCTCAAGACCGGTTCGACCGGCTCGGCGGGCTATTGCCTGAGCGCGACGGCGGAGAAAAACGGCATGGAGCTCATCGCGGTCGTGCTCAAGGGTAAGACAAGCGACGAGCGCTTCTCCGACGCCAAGAGCCTGCTCAACTACGGCTTTTCGACCTGGTCGCTCGTGACCGTCACGCCCGACGAGGTGCTGCCGCCCGTACCGGTGATGCTCGGCGTGCGCGGCACGGTGCAGCCGGTGCTCACGAGCGAGAACACCCTGCTGGTGGAAAAGGCGCTGGCAAACGGCCTGACGAAGGAGGTCGCGCTGGCAGAAAGCGTCGCCGCGCCGGTATACGCGGGCGACACGCTCGGGCAGCTCACGGTGCGCGACGCGGCGGGGAACACGGTCGCCGAGCTGCCCATCCTCGCGGGCGAGGACGTGGGCCATGTGACCTTCGTGCAGATGCTGGGACGCTGTCTTGCGCGTGGCTTCTGCATGGGACCGCAGAGCTGAACCCCACCGAAAGCGGCAGAATTCGCGGAATGACCAAAAAAAGACACAAAATTTTTACATTTTCTCTTGACAAAACGTTGTGAGGGTGTATACTGTCCTTGTTTTTAATAAGTCTTGATAGAGGCGCGGCCAACATCAGTAGCTCTGCATGACCGGCAGGAACCGGAGAGCGAAAGGGGCGGCCGCCGAGGGGACACACGGATTCCTGTGCGTGCGTTCACCGGGCCGGGGGATAACATCCGTCGGACTGTCGCCGAAAGGCGGAGAGCTGTCATGATCGGAATACGACCGAAAGCGTATTTGCAAAGGGTGTTGTGTTTAAGTCATGATGGAAGCATCATGGCTTAAATTTTTTGTGCAGACGCACGAAAGGAGAATCCCTCATGTTTGTCAACACCTTCTGGTCCCTCGTTCCCCCAATCGTCGCCATCGGCCTTGCCCTGCTGACGAAGGAGACTTACTCCTCCCTCTTCATCGGCATCGTCGTCGGCGCCCTGCTCGCCACCGACTTCAGCCCCATCGGCGCGCTCGACACCATCATCAACGACGGTCTGACCGCCGCCATCGCCGACAACGCCGGCATCTTCCTCTTCCTTGTGATCCTCGGCGTGATGGTCGCGCTCGTCAACGCCACCGGCGGCTCCGCCGCGTTCGGCCGCTGGGCCGCGAGCCACATCCATTCCAAGGCCGGCGCGCTGCTCGCGACCTTCGCCCTCGGCGTGCTCATCTTCATTGACGACTACTTCAACTGCCTCACCGTCGGCTCCGTCATGACCCCCGTGACCGACAGCCAGAAGATCTCCCGCGTGAAGCTCGCCTACCTCATCGACGCCACCGCCGCGCCGATCTGCATGATCGCGCCGATCTCCTCGTGGGCGGCCGCCGTCTCCGGCGTCGCCGCGAAGCTCGACACCGGCGTGTCCGGCATTCAGCTTTTCATTGAGGCCATTCCCTATAACTTCTACTCTCTGCTCACCATCGTGTTTGTCATCACCATGGTCGTTCTCGGTGTGGACTACGGTCCCATGGCCGCGGCAGAGCTCAAGGCTGCCCAGACCGGCGACCTCGGCGCGCTGAGCGAGGAGCAGGAGGAGGGCTCCTCCCGCGCGAATATGTGGGATATGCTCATTCCCATCATCCTGCTCATCATCTTCTGCGTCATCGGTCTGATCTACGTCGGCGGCTTCTGGGATCCCGAGACCAACGCGGGCGACTTCATCGCAGCCTTCGGTGATACCGATGCCTTTGTGGGTCTGCCCTGGGGCGCGTTGATCGCGCTGGTCCTGTCCATCATCTACCTCTGCGCGCGCCGTGTCATCACCTTCAAGGGCGCTATGGGCTGCATGACCAAGGGCTTCAACGCCATGGTCCCCGCCATTCTGATCCTCACCTTCGCCGTCTCCCTCAAGAGCATGACGGGTCTCCTCGGCGCCGCCGATTATGTGGAGGGTCTGATGAAGCAGGCGTCCGAAGGCCTCTTCATGCTGCTGCCCGCTATCATCTTCGTGGTCGCCTGCCTGCTGGCCTTCGCCACCGGCACCAGCTGGGGCACCTTCGGCATTCTCATTCCCATCGTGCTTCCTATCTTCAACGCGGCTCCCGACCTGCAGATCATGGGCATTTCCGCCTGTCTCGCCGGTGCGGTCTGCGGCGACCACTGCTCCCCCATCTCCGACACCACCATCATGGCGTCCGCCGGCGCAAACTGCAACCACATTGACCATGTCTCCACGCAGATCCCCTACGCCGTCACCGTGGCTGCCATCTGCTTTGTGAACTACATCCTCGCAGCGTTCATCCGCAACGTGGTCATCAGCCTCGCCATCGGCGTGGTCATGGTCATCGGCACGCTGCTGGTCATCCGCTCCGTGCAGAGCAGGAAGACCGCTTGAGCGCAAGGCTCCGCGCACTGCTTCCGCCGATAAAAACGCTCCGACCGAAAATCGGTCGGAGCGTTTTCTTATAGGCTTTGGTATTCGGTCCTCATTTTGTCCGAAGCTGCCAGAACGCCACGGCGCTTGCCGCCGCCACGTTGAGCGAATCCACGCCGTGCGCCATGGGGATCTTCACCGTGTAGTCGCACGCGGCAATGGTGCGCGGCGAAAGGCCGTCGCCCTCCGTGCCGAGCACGATGGCCAGCCGCGGCTCGGCAGCGAGCCACGCGTCGTCAATGCTTACGGAGTCGTCCGTCAGCGCCATCGCCGCGGTCCGAAAGCCGAGCGCGCGCAGACGTTCGACGCCCTTTTGCGGCCAGTCGGCGGCGTCCTCGCCGATGCGTGCCCACGGCACCTGAAAGACCGTGCCCATGCTCACGCGCACCGCGCGGCGGTAAAAGGGGTCGCAGCAGGTCGGCGTCACCAGCACCGCGTCGATGCCGAGCGCGGCTGCCGAGCGGAAGATCGCCCCCACATTCGTGTGGTCCACGATGCCCTCGAGCACCGCCACGCGCCGCGCCCTCGCGCAGACCTCCTCCACGCTCGGGAGCCTTGGCCGGCGCATGGCGCACAGCACCCCGCGCGTGAGTTCAAAGCCCGTCAGCCGTGCGAGCGTTTCGCGCTCTGCGGTGTAGACGGGAATGCCGCCGCAGCGCGCAAGGATGGGCTGCGCGTCGCCCTCGATGTGCCGCCGCTCCATCAAAAGCGAGAGCGGCTCATAGCCCGCGTCGAGCGCGGTGGCGATGACCTTGGGACTCTCGGCGATGAAAACGCCCTTGTCCGGCTCCAGACGGTTTCGCAGCTGCGCCTCGGTCAGGCGGGCGTAGACGTCCAGCTCCGGCGCAGTTAGGTCGGTCACTTCGATGATGTGCGGCATAGTCTCGGCTCCTCTCCCCTCGCCGGAACAAGCCGGCAAGAGCGGAAATTCTGCTCTCAGTATAGCAAACGCACCGGGGCTTGTCCATCGAAACTTCTCCTCTCACCGCCGTTCGACGGAACATTCGCTATATTTTTTCGTTTCAGGTGTTGACACGGTGACCGAAATATGGTATATTAATTGTTGCCGATATCCGCCGGTGTGGTGGAATAGGTAGACACAGGGGACTTAAAATCCCCCGGTAGCGATACTGTACCGGTTCGAGTCCGGTCACCGGCACCAGTATTTCCACAATTCTATATCGCGGGATAGAGCAGCTGGTAGCTCGTCGGGCTCATAACCCAAGTAGTTACCTCCATTCTCGGGGCAGCACCGGGAACCGCGCAAAACTGAATATCGCGGAGTAGAGCAGCTGGTAGCTCGTCGGGCTCATAACCCGGAGGTCGCAGGTTCAAGTCCTGTCTCCGCAACCAGAAAACCCTGAAATCTCAACGGTTTCGGGGTTTTTTCTTTGCTCTATTGCAATTTGCATTTCTTTTTCCCGAAGAGCCTTGCCCCATTTTTTCATCAAATATTATCCCTCATATAAAATATCTCCTTTGTCGCTCTATTTTAATTTTTCAGCCCGCCCGCTATTGGTGTTTGCAGTAAAGTAGGCAGTGCGACGGGAATTGCATTTCCCTTCAAGCGTTATTTGCTGTTATTCTTTCCCGCCGCGAGAAATCCGGCAGCGGGATGCCGGCAAATTTCGCTCTTTTTTTCGCTCCGTTGAGCCGTGGTGCGTTGTTGAACTGCTCTCCATTCAGGTAGTCCGTCATGGAGGTGATCGCCTCCCGTTCGATGTCCTCGCTCTTGTGAAGATACTTCCTTGTCGTCTCAATGGACGAGTGTCCCAAGATCCCCTGAACAATGTTGAGCGGCATCCGTTCCTCCACCAGCCGCGTTGCCAGTGTGTGCCGCAGAGCATGAGGATTAACCTTTTTGATCTCACATCGCTTTGATATGGCGTTGAGTCGGATCTCAAAGCTCTTGGGGTCAATGTGCGTCCCTGCTCTTGACGGAAACAACAGATTATCCGGATTGGGCCAGCTGGAGTGAGCAAGCGTGTAGAGATGTCGGATCAACAGCTCACACAAGCCGTCCGAAATAGCGATCTCGCGGTTCGATGTCTTTGTCTTGGGCGTGCTTTGGACGATCAGGTGCGTTTTCTTCTTCGGGTCGTAATTCAAAATCCTGATGTTCGGATTATCCAACGACAGTGCCTCCGTTTTTACCCGAATCAGATTTTTGTTGATCCGCAGTGTCTGCCGTTCCAAGTCAAGGTCCGCAATCTCCAACGCAAGCAGCTCGCCCACACGGAAGCCAACGAACAGATCGGTCAAGATCGCTATGCGCTGTGTCTCCTTCATGACCTCCTCCATAAAAATCTGCATTTCAGAGGGACTCAAAACACGCATCTCCTTTGCGACGACCTCCGGCCTTGTTGTGCTCAGTGTCGGGTTGCACGGGAGCTTGTACTTGCTTTGAGCGTATGTGAAAAAGTCCTTGAGGATCATGTGATGATTGCGAATCGTTTTGGGGGACAGTCCGCCGTTCCGCCCGTCCATACGCGCACCGTTGAGTTGTTTCTTTTGGTAATATTCCTGTATCACATCCGGACTGATCTGATACAGGAGCATTTCATCAAAGGCAGGAGCAAAGTGCGTGTGGTAGATGTCTAAATAGCTTGCGTAGGTCGATGGCTTTCTGGTCGGCGGGGACTTGTAAAGACGAAGCCAGTCCATAAAAGCATCCTTGAATTGCGCTTCCGACTCCATTGAATGCCCAAGGCGTTTTTGTATTTTTTCCTTTTGGGCATCCTCTCGTTTTGAAGCCTCCTCCAAAGCCTTCATGTGTTCCTGTTCCGCAAGCCACTCTTCCTTTCTCTGCTTGCAGATCGCCTTTGTTTTCCCCTTAAACGATTTCCTTTCCGGAGAGCCGTTTTCTTTCCTGCCGATCGTGATTTGATGTACCCATGTGCGATCGGGTAGCTGCCACCAGCTCCCTTCGCCATTTGCACGACGCTTATTTGCCATGGTAACCTCCAATTCTCATCTTTCATTATGATAATTGAAGATTTTGCCTCACTGTTTCGCAACGCCGGCGCTTTCGAGCCATGCGTAGAAGCCCTCTGCCGGTATCCGGTAATTCTTCCCAATTTTGATGACCGGAAATGCCTTGCTGTGAATTAAATTATAAGCAACATTCGTCCCAATTTTGAGAGTTCGCTGAATATCCCTCACGGTCAAAAAGTCGTATTTTGCTTCACACATAAAAAGCTCCTTTCTGCGCTGCGTGCCAAGGTCTATTCATTTTTCGAGGTACATTGCTGACTCATAAAGCTATTTTACGACAACTCCCTGAGCTAATCAATATATCTCATCGCCCTTTGGCACAAATATTTTGAAATCCTTACGCCGGAAAAATAGCTGACGACAAGAGGAGATGCTCCCGCGAACGGGAGCATCTCCTTTTTTGACGAGTATAATCATATCACATGACTATGCGACAGCGCAAGTACATCAACCGCGACATTTTTGCGACATTTTGAAAATATGAGTGTCTTACCCGTTGTAGCGTTCCGAGTAAGCGTACATTTCCGCAAGATTATCAACAGCATCCTTTCTGATCCGTTCGATGGTGCGAACAGTCAGGCCGTGTTGTTCTGCCGCTTTTTTCGTAGATACCCCTTCCATGTAAACCATGCGCACAACCTCCGCCTGGCGCTTTTCAAGAAGCGAGATGTAGTATAGGAGCTTCTTCTGCCTCCGTTCGAGAATAAAGAGTTCATCGGCGATCTCCTTGGCAGATTCAGCATTCAGTTGCTTGGCCTGCTCCTCATAGTTGAGGGCAATATAGAGTGTCTTGTTGGAAATATGTCCTTTGGAATGACCTACACCTTCTCCGCTTCCATAGTTCATGGCCTCGATTTGCTCCGTCACGCCAACCTCGGAGGGATGCTCCAGATCATAGCGCAAAACGGCGATCTTCCGCTCACGGGCGCGGTAGCCTTCCAGCAATTCAGAAACATAGCTTTTCATATCAGCACTCATAATAGCCTCCTTTTCTCGTCTTGGTTTGGTTTGGGAATGAAGGATCATCGTGCTGATCGGAGGTGATCGACAGTGAGGGCAGAGCACTCCGCCCTCACTGGGAAAGTAAAGCGCCCCCACAGGAATAACCCACAGAGGCTCATGCAAGGAACTTATGTTATTAGCCGCGCAGGTAAGCTCCAAAAGCTTGCGCTTCGGAGTGGGTACAGGCCACATCCAGGGGAGGCTGTTTTCTTGCTTTTGAGAGTGCGGCGATACGTCGCATCCTGTAAGAATTTCATGCGCCTCCCAAAATGAGATAGCTCTACGGGGATATTGAGCTCATTATAGCAAGCTCCCCCCAAAAAGCAAACTGCCCCACAGTGCAGCTATGGAAAAACTCCAACTATACAGCCTCGCGCAGGTCTGATACACTAAGACCGTATTCTAGGGCGAAGTAAGTTAGGGCGGAGTAAGTTAGGGAGGAACGGCGACAGAAAGGGGGTTATTGCGCCCTCCGTCAGACTCAAACGAACTGGAACTCAATAAAGGACAAGAATGAAACCGTAATTGCTCATGGGGGCGATTGCGGTCTTTTTTTGTCTCAAAATCGAAAGGAGCAAGCATTTTATGAGCGAACTCAACAGTACCAACGCATGGCCCTTTACCGAGATCTCTGCCGAGGAAGGACTGGACATTAACGCGATTTTCGGAGGCAGCACGGATACAGCCAATCAGGGCAACCCCTTTGAGGTACAGGCGACTGCCGCAGCACCCGCACCGGCACCTGCGACGCAGGAAATGCCGGCGGCGCCCGCTGTAGAAGCAGCCGCACCGATGCCAGCTGTTGCCCCGCCGAAGGAAGCTCCCGCTCCCGCACAGCCGGAGTCAAATGCAGCCGCAGGAAACCCCATTGCCGCGGCTTTTGAGCAGAAAACGGCGGAGAATACCAAGAAGGGGCTTTTGGAAAAGCCGCCTGTCTTCTATCACAAGGGCGTGAAGGAGGACATCGAGGACGCCTCTATGACCTTTGAAGAGCTTCGTATCCGCAAGTCTGAGGACTTCACCGATCTGGAGGAGGGCAAGCGCGTTTCCTGGAGCGTGGAATACTGCGGTATTCGCAAGGAGATCAAGGACCCCAAGGGTACCACGATCATTTCCATGAAGGAGACCATCGAGCGGTCCCGTGAATTTCTGGAAGCACTCAAAAAATCGAAAGAGAAGGACCCCTGCTGCTATGTTAAGCCCAAGGTGGAGATGAAGACCAAGGGCAACGCCGCCTACAAGGGCAGATTCGGCACCTTGGAGGAGGCGCGGGAATCGGATAAGGTCATCTGCCTGATCCCCTCCCGCGACGGCAGGATCTACGAGCTTCGCAAAATGGAGCAGGGCGAGTTCATCGCCCCCAAAAACAATGTAGTGGATTTTTCAGAGATCAGGGCTGGGTTTATCCCAGCTCTGCCGAAGATCCCCGCACAGCTCATGGGCGAGATCATTGCGTTTTTCCGCTCCTTTATGACGGAGAGCGAGGAAAATGAAGCGATGGCGCAGATCTATTGGGATAAGGCAGAAAAACGTTTTTTTGCCTATGTTCCCAAGCAGAGCGTATGTAAAGAAGAGGTTGAGGCCAATCTTCACGACTGCCCGTACGATGATGAGGAGCGATATATCTGCTATGTAGATATTCACTCCCATAACAGCATGGACGCCTTTTTCTCCGGAAAGGATGATAGGGACGAGTGCTCTACGGGGCTCTACCTTGTCCTCGGAAGGCTCGATCATTTCTACCCGGAGATCAAGGCCCGCATCTTCTGCGGTGGCAGCTTTGTTCCCATTGACCCTGATACGGTCATCGAAGGACTGGAGCACCAGTTTCCAAAGGAGTGGCTGGAGCAGGTCAGCGTCCGCAGAAAAGGGAGCGTAAGAGTGGAAAAGAAGCGCGGCTTCATGGACCGTCTCGCGGAGGTGAAGTGGTGAAATTCCCGATGGATCGCCCGGTCAAGATCGTGATGCTGGGCGCGGGAGGAACCGGCGGCTATGTCGCGCCCTACCTCTTTCGCCTACTGCACATGCTTGATAGGCCGGCACGTTTCGTCATCTGCGATGGGGACATTGTGGAGCTGAAGAACCTTGACCGGCAAAATTTTGTCCCGGCGGATCTCGGAGAAAACAAAGCCCGTATTCTGGCAGAACGCTATTCCACAGTCCTTGGTATGGAAACAGAATACGTCCCCAATTTCATCGAGACGCTCCCGGAGCTGATGGCGCTGATTGCGCCGAACTTGTGGGAGACCGACGGATTTCGGAATCGGTACACTGCGGAAATGGTGATCCTGCTCGGCTGCGTGGACAACAATCGGACGCGCCAGCTCTGCCATGAGGCGTTCTGCCAAAGCGAGGATCTCGTCTACATCGACAGCGGCAACGGCAGCTACACCGGTCAGGTGGTCTGCGGCGTGCGCCGGAACGGCCATACCATGCGAAAGCCCATCGGCAGCGTTCACCCGGAAATGATGAAGGTCACGGATAAGTTCCCGTCAGAGCTGAGCTGCGCAGAGGCAGCGCAGGCGGACCCGCAGAGCATCGTTGCCAATGTCACGGCGGCCACCGCTGTCCTGACGATGGTCTACAACATTCTGACGCACGGAGAGAACATCGCGCTTCAGACGGATTTTTCGACAAGGACGATCCGTATGCAGACGGTGCTCGAAAAACAGCCACGGAGGAAGGCGGCATGAAGAAAATCACAGTGGACGCGAAAGCGTTTGCAGAGGCAATGAACAAGGTCAGCAGGGTGCTGAAAAAGAGTGCGCTCCCCATGCTGGAGGAGATCGCCGTCAGCGTCAAGGACGGATGCTGCACGCTGGCCGCGACAGACATGGACACATGGCTCGCAGCAGAGCTTCCAGTCTGCGGCGATGATCTATCCTTCGTTTTTCAGAGGACAAAGGATGTAATGAAAGCCTGCGCTCATTTTGAGGGCGACTTGGCACTTACCCTTGATACGGAGGACGAAAAGAATTGGAAGCTGGAGCTGCACTGCGGGCAAAGGGCTGCGACATTCACCGCTGCCTCCCATGAAGATTATCCGGAGTGCAGGACCATAGAGAATGATGCATCCCTGCGCGTGAACGCCGCAGAGCTTTTCCGCAGCGTCGAGCGTGTGCGCTATGCTGTGCAGAGAGCCGATCCGAGCACAAATCCGAAGGCCGCCTGTATTCAGTTTCGCGGTAACCGGATCTTTTCGCTGGATGGGCGCCGCATGGCCTGTGACACGCAGCCGGATACCGTCTTTCCCCTTCCGTGTCTCCTTTCAGGCGATGCGCTTGTACACCTGAAGGCATTTGGGGAGAGCGAGGTCACAATGCAAGTTGATGAACGTGCCGTCTGCTTTTCGAGCAGCCCGCTGAAATTGTATGCCCGCAGGTATGGCGCGGACACCTATGATCCCGATACCGCGATCCCCCAAAAGTATCAGGAAGTGATCACGGTGCGAACGGATGAGCTAATCCATGAGCTTACCTATCTCAAAGAGTGCGCCGGCAGCTGCGCATATCCGTATGTACGCTTTGCGGGAGAAAAGCTTTCCATGAACGCGCCCTCCGGCCATTTGGCGACCCATGTCTCCATGTCCGGGCGGGGCGATATGGTCGTCGGCTTTGATCTTCGCTATATGCTCGACGCCCTGAAGCAGTTCCGAAAGGAACCGGAGGTACGGATCAAGCTCAGCGGCATCTACACCCCCATCGTGATCGAGGCGGAGGGACGCAGCGATCTTGCGCTGGTGCTGCCCGTCCGTCTGCGTGAGGAGAGGGCTGCCTGAGTACCGAAAGAAAAATGGGAGGCACACGCCGCCCATATAAGGAAAAGGAGAAATGCAATATGAAAACCGTCTACATTCCCAAGGGAGAAATCGTCCGCTATGAGTCGCTCATGACGGAGCATCTGGTCGTTCACGGCTGCCTTCAGGTGTCCAACGGCATCAAAGCCAGAACGATCACGGGCCAGGGGACGATCAGCGCCGGAGCCATCGACGCGGATGTGATCCGCGTCGATGATGTGGAAGCCGGCAGCATCGTCTGCAAGCGTCTGCTCGCCAAGCGCGTGCAGTCCCCGGAGGTTTTCGCCTCAGAGAGCGCCACCGCGTCCTGCTTCCTCTCCGCAGCTTATGTGGAGACCGGAAGGCTGACAGTGACACTCAGCGAGATCGACGAGGTGAAGGCCGAGGAGGTCGTCAACCTGACGCCGAAAAAGCGTACGCTTTTCGGTACGCTCCTCGCTTCCCTGCTCCGCTCGTTTTGGACAGCCTTGACCGTCTACGGTCAAAAGGAGCCGACGGTCATGACCGACGCCTGCGAAGCGATGCCGGAGGGTGTTACCGAATCGACGCAGGAGGAAACACAGGAGCCCGAGGCGGAACAGGCCGCGCCGTGTGAGGAAGAGAACGCCGTCGAGCCGGAAGCCGTGGATGAAGAGCTTAACCGCATCGTCGCCATCTTTAAGCTGGCGCGCGAGCAGGGCTACACCCTCAAGCTCATTCCCGGCACACCGGAGGAAAACGCACCCGTGTTCGACTTTGAAAACGAGCGCATCCTCCGTCCCGCAGCGTAAGCGCCTATGAGTGAGATCACCTTTGAGAGCAGAACACAGATCAGCGAAAACGGCAATGTCATTCTCTATAAAAAGCGCTATCACGGCGTTCTGGCCGAGAACGGCAGCGTCCGGCTGAAGGCATACTGCGCCAAGCGTATCCCACTTGGCACGGTAACCGAAGCCAAAGCATCTGCGCAGACCGCAAGAAATTGGAAGGGCGCGGCATGAGCCGCGCGAGCAGAAGGCAAGGAGCAAAGCGTTCCTTGCCTTTCTTCTATCTTTAAGAATGGAGGAACCATTATGTCAGTGAAATCGCAGGAGAGCAATATGCGGCGCTTGTCCATGCTGCTCAGTCATGACCTCAGCTTCATCGGCGGCGAAAGGGAATGCGGTCCCAACGGCAGCAAGAAGGCTTTTCTCAATACAGGGAAGGCTTTTCTGCGAGCCCTCGCAAGGGATCTTGGGCTTCATGATGTGACCGTCAGCGCGAATAGCGGCGGCATCGCCGTATCGGGAGAGTGTACCCTGATCGGGATGTGGGAGACAGGCGGCATTTATGTCTGCCTTTACCAGAGCGCCGGTGGCGGCAATGATGTGCTTCTCTACCGCACCGTCCGCCACTGTCGGGACTATAAGGGCGGCTATAACCGCTTCCTCTCCCGCAGAGACCTTGAAGGAGGCTCCTATGCGCATTTGCTGGAGACTCTGAGCAGGCTGAGAAAGGATCGGGTGGATAATGAGCGAGCCGCTTGAATTGCAGGCGCAAAGGCCCTACGCCCTCGATCAGCTCACCATGCTTCAGTCGCAGATCATGCAGACGATACAGGGCATGGTCGTGCTGCGGGCAAGGATCGAAAAATACCGGCAGAGCGACCTTGCGGCAGCACGGGATACCTACACGGAATTGGAGCGTATCCACGCGCACCTGATCGAACGGCTTACCGCCTCCCAGCTTTTCCTGTTGGAAATGGAGGAATACCCGCTCGCCTCTGCAGCAGACCAGCTCCGGCGCTGGCTTGCAGGCTTCCGGCTTATGAGCACGGGCTATAAGCCAGTGTATGAAGCGCTCGCCAAGTTCACCGCATCATTTCCTACGGGACAGAAAACCAGCGCCGCGATCGTCGGCCGGCTCATGAATAACATCAAGCTGGGCTATTATCCCACCGATCCCGGCAACATTTCGCTGCTCCTGCGGGGCATTCACTTCCCAGAGGGCGTCACGACAAATCTTTTTGATCCCTGCTGCGGCTGCGGCAAGGCCCTGCGCCAGCTGGCGCAGGGGAACAACTGCTACGCCTACGGCGTGGAGCTGGACGAGAGCCGCGCTGAGGAAGCACAGACAAGGCTTCACCGCGTCGGCTTCGGCAGCTTCTTTCACAGCCGCATCAGTCACGAAGCGTTTCACCTGCTTTTCCTGAACCCGCCGTATCTGTCAGTCATCAACGAAAGCGGTGGACGCTCCCGGCACGAGAAAAGGTTTCTGATCGAAAGCATTCCCACGCTGATGTACGGAGGGCTGCTGATCTATGTTATCCCCTACTACCGGCTGACCTCGGACATCTGCCGCATTCTTGTGGACAATTTTGACAAGCTCTCCGTCTGGCGCTTTGCCGACGCTGAGTTTAAGAAATTTAAGCAGGTGGCGGTAATGGGGATTCGGAAAAAGCGAGGCACGGAATTGCAGGATACGCTATGGCTGGAGCAGTATGCTTACGCCCCCGCCTCGATACCGCTCCTATCACAGCTTCCGGAGAGCCGCTATGCGCTCCCCGCGCAGCCCTTGGAGGTCAGTACCTTCAAGGGGGAACGGTTCAATCAAAAGGAATTGGAGCAGCAGCTTAGAAGATCTGACAGCTTCGCCCAGATGATGGCACGCAGCGAATTGGATAGCGGCGTCAAGCGCCCGCTGCTCCCGCTGTCCATCAGTCAAATCGGACTGATCGGCGGCTCCGGCATGATCAACGGCCTGATCGAATGCGACACCCCGCACATCATCAAGGGCCGCATCATCAAGGTCGTGCACACGGAGAGCGAAGAGAAATTCAACTATCGCGGCAATCACATGGGCAGCGAGATCAAGGAGACCATCTCGAATAAAATGATCTTCAATGTCCTGACGCCAAACGGCTTCAAGGCATTGACATGAAGAAAGGAGACAAATACGCCATGGATAACAGTCCTGCCCGTTTTTTGCCTGGGGCCGTATGCGCCACGCCGTCCGCTTTGGAGGTGCTCTCACGAGCGCATCTGCTTCAGCTTTTGGAGCGGCACCTGCGCGGGGATTGGGGTGATACCTGCAAAAATGACCGGGTAGCCAATGAACGCGCAATTTGCAACGGAGATCGGATCGTGTCGTGGTATCAGCTCAGCGGTAAGACCCGCGTTCTGATCATCACGGAGGCTGACCGCTCAGCCACTACGATCATGTTGTCCGAAGAATATTGATAAAGGAGGAAGGAAAAATGAGATCCTGCGATATGGTGATCGTTGTCCCCGTGGACAAACACACCGGAAATGACGAGGTCTTGCGCCTGCAAGCATGGGGAGAGGTCTCTGAGCTGCTGCGTCCCGGCCTCGGAAAGCTGTACCGACAATTTAACCCATCGGGCAGCGCTTGGGAGCACAAATACCCGCGCCCTTTCGGCGTTGTGTTGGGCTGGCAGGAGCCGGAGGTGTTCCGTGAGCTTCTCAAAGCAGGAGAGGAAGCGCAGTATGAAGCCGCCGCCTATCATCTGGAGGCAATGCTCCGCAAGGCAGACCTTGGCAGCGCGCAGAAAATCGGCGATACGCAGGTCTATTCCGCGGTTGTGGACGGCAGCGATCCCGAGCTGCTGGCACATGGCGTCTGGCATATTCTCATGCAAAAAGGCACTCCTGTTCCGGACTGCGGCATTTACTATGCCGCGCTGCACCGTGCATCCGCAACCGAGGAGGAGCGGCGTGAGGTCATAGACCATGCTGACGAATACGCGGCGTGCATGGTTGTGCTGAGTCAGGGGGTGAAGGAGAGTGCTTGAGCTTGATAAGGATCGCTTTGCACAGCTCTTGCGGGAGGTCCCGGAAAAGGATGTGCTGTTTCCCGCGCCGCAGTACAGCCCCTACATTCAATCGCTGATAGATCGGTTAAAGGAGGAAGAGAGCCTTGACCTTGCCGCGATCGATTGGTCAGCCTTTGAGATGGCGGATGTTACCATCCCCTTCTTTCAGGACAACGCTGATGACACCTCAAGGAGCTGGATCAAGGGGCTTGTCGGAATGACGCGAACGGCTCCGATCTTTCAGTCCCGACGACGCGTCTTCTTTTGAGGTGGCAGGATGTACGATTACGAATATGAAAACGATGTCCTGCTGTTTCTGCGGCTTCTGAAGTTCCTGCACACGGAACATCCGTTTGTATTGGAGCAGATCATCAAGGATTACCCGACAGCGGATGAGGAAGATATTTGGATGATCCTTGATGAATTGTTGATGGCCGTTTTCGATGAAGGTGCGCCGGACGAGGGTGACGATATGATGACCGTGCGTTTTTCCGATGAGCGGATCGACCGCCTCTACACGCAGGGCTGTAAGCATAGTGAAATACTGCCCTATCAGATCAACGCATGGCAGGAAAAGATCAAGGATGTCTTTCTCTTCTATGTGGCGGGGACTTCCTATTCCGTCTTTGATATTCGTTATCATTTCTCCGGTGACGGTGTGAAGTTTGACATTACGCTCTCGCCCGATTGCTACGAGCCGAGGATCTTTCTGAATTCTATCATCAACATGATCCTTTACTGCAAGAGAGAGCTTGCGCGTATAGAGTCTGCTGAAGCAAAGGCGCAGGCAGCTCATACCAGCATTAGAAAGGAGGCCGCATAATGGCGGAGTATAAGAGAAAGGACATGCCGGAGGATATGATCGTCCGCATTTCGCCCGGTCGGAATACGATCACCGTGCAGGAATGCAGCGCAAACGGCGTGGTGAGCTATCGAGAGATCGATCCGATCGAGTTCTACTTTGCACTCAACGGGAGCTGCATCAGCAATGTGTATCAGCGCAGCGGGTTCCTGCCGGAGCACTGTCTCCACATTTCCATGAACGCGGAGGAGCGCCACTATGCCATCTGGAATCCGGAGCTGCGGGCGGATGTTATTTACCGCGACACCGAATACCGAAGCTTCCCGCTCCCGCGGCTGATATTTGGTCTCCGGGTCCTCGGCAACGGGAAAGTTGCAGACTGCTCTATGGGCGTCGTCGCTGATGAAACGCCCACCGAGGATACGCCGATGTTTTTTTATCCCTTCTCCAATGTCTATGAGGACGACCGTGTGTGTACGGGAAACAATGTGCTGCCCCGTTATAAAAAGCTTTCGGCGCTGAAAAACTTTCCCCGCTATCTGCTCGGCCTGCCGGATAACGATGATATGTTTGACCGCAGGCACAACCGCAAAGAGCTGGAGCACAAGGAGCTTATGGAGCTTTTGAGGGACAAGGACCCCGCGTATTACTATACGGATATTCTTGTTCCAAACGGACGCACACTAAGCGACTTTATCAACAGGAGGTAAGGATGGAAGCAAAAACGACAAGGGAAATGCAGGCGGCTCTCGCAAAGCCCTTTGCACCGGAGGATCTGGAATGGAGACTTCAAAACACTAACGAGGAAAAGATGCGCGGTATGGCAGTCCCCTATGTGACCAACCGCGCCATTCAGAACCGTCTCGACGAGGTCTGCGGTCCAGAAAACTGGTACAACGAGTTCAAGCCGTGGCACTCCAACGGGAAAAAGGATTCGCAGCTCTGCGGCATCGCCATTCACTTTGAGGGCAAAGGCTTTATCACCAAGTGGGACGGCGCCGAGGACTCGGACATCGAGCCCATCAAAGGCGGGCTTTCAGACAGTATGAAGCGCGCGGCATATCAGTGGGGCATCGGACGCGTTCTTTACAGCCTCGATACCGTGTGGGTGGACATCGAACGGCGCGGCAAAAGCTATGTCATTAAAGACAGCGAGCGCCGGAAGCTGGACAACGCCTACCTGAGCACACTCGAAAGTCTCGGACTGGAGCCTGCCAAAGCGTGCGGCATCCAATCCCTGTTGACGCCCAAGAGCGCATCGGAACAGAATACCGCCAACGATAAGGCCCCGCCGATTACGCACGGGCAAGAGCCGCAGCAGGCAAAAAGCGGCAGCGCACAGCCGGAGCCAAGGGCACAGGAGCTCCCTGCGCAGAGTCCGGCAGCACCGGCGCAAACGCAGCGGACACAGCCCCCGTCACAGGATAGGAGCGATGGACAGGGTGGCAAGACCGTCTCCTTTGGAGGCGCAACGCAGATAGCACCCGCAATCGAGCTCTACACCGTTCTGGCGGCCAAGGTTCAAGGCGGCATGAGCGGCAGCAATACATTAGTCAATCTGGAAACGCCGGAGAAAAAGCAGCTTTATGCCTATGTACGCGGAGCGCGGCCCGAGCTGGTGTCAGGGGTGCAGCTTTCCCATGTGAAGCTCACGACCCGCAAGCAGGACACCGTGATTTTCTATGTGCTGGAGACCTATGAGGTCTTCCGGTCCGAGCAGCAGGCAGCATAAAGAAATCTATTTGGAACAACAGAAAGGAGCAGACAGTTGAACAAGATCGAACAATTCCGCATCACCGGCATGACGATTTCCGGCTTCAAATCCTACGAGGGTCCCACGGAGCTGACCTTTGGCGATCCCACTGTTATCACCGGCGGGAACGGGCGCGGCAAGACCAGCATCGCGGACGCCATCGCCTTTGCCGTGACCGGACTCCCCTTCTTCGGGGAGCGTGGGATCGACCGGCTCCACAACGAGAGCAACCCTGATGTTTCCATTCAGATGCGCTTTGTGGATGAGAGAGGCGCGGCCCATGAGCTGACGCGCACGAGAAGAAAAAACCGCATGGCCATCACCTACGACGGCTATGAGATCCGTCAGCTTGACCTGACTGACCTTTTTGGTGAGCGCGATGTCTTCCTCTCCATCCTAAATCCTCTCTACTTCATCGAGGAGTTGGGTGAGGACGGCAAGAACCTGCTGGAGCGGTATCTGCCGCTCATTCCGCAGGAGATGATCCTCGCGCAGCTCGCCGAGCCGGTGCGCGCATCCTTGAAAGACGAATTTCTTTTATCGCCGGACGGCTATCTCAAGCGCCGACGTGAGGAGATCCGCGGTTTGGAGGAGCGCATCACCTACCTAAACGGTCAGAAGGACATGGCGGTATCGCAGTCGGAAAAGCGCGACAAGGCATGGCAGGAGCTGACCGATCAGCAAAAGGCTCTCAAGGGAGAAGCCGCGGCACTGGAGGCAAAGCAGTTTGCCGGTCTTGATGTCGAGCGTATGCAGGGGCGGCTCGTAGAGCTGAGCAGACGCTACGACGAGACGGCGCAGGACACGCGAGGAGAAGCTGCCGAGCAGCAGAAGGAGCTTCACGCACTGCGTGAGAAGCTCGTCCGCAGACAGGCGGAGCAATACCAGTCGAAATACACGAAGCCCTTGGCGGAGCTTTCCGCCAAGGTTCGGGAGCTGGGCGCACACTATCAGCGGGAGAGCGCGATCTACAAGGCATTTCACGCCAGTATGGAGTGTCCCACCTGTCACCGCAGCGTGACGGAGCAGACCTTGCCGGAGGTGCAGGCCGCGATCAAAAAGACGCTCTCTGAGCTGTACGCCGCGGGAACGGAGCAGAGAAATCAGCTCAACGAGCTTCAGGAGCTGGACAGGAAGGCCATGGAGACCTTTGAACAATTCAAGGGCGAAGACCTTCGCAGGTGGGAGGCCGAGATCTCTGTGCTGGAGCAAAGCTGCGCGGAGCGATCCCGCAGCGGCGCCGCAGAGAGCGGTTTGATCCGCGATGAGATCCAAAGCCTCACGACGGAGCTGGAATATGGCAAGCTCACGCAGGCGGAGTATGACCGCCTCGGCGCGTGCCGCGAGGAGTGCCGCGAGGTCGAAGCAAAGCTGTCTGCTCTTGAGAGCATGACGGCAGAGGAGCCGTCCGATCTCGACGGCGAAATCCGTCAGGCGCAGGATCGCATCGGTGAGATCAAGCGGATCATGACCAATGTGATCTCCTATATCAGCAAGCGCGCGGAGCTGACCTTCTCGCAGCTGAGGATGAATAAGGTCGAAATATCCCTTTATGATGTGGTGAAGTCTACCGGTGAGGTAAAGGATACCTTCAAATTCACCTACGGCGGGCGCCAGTATGACCGGCTCTCCCTTTCCGAGAAGATTCGGGCGGGCATGGAGGTGTCGGAGCTGATGAAGCGGCTCACTGGGCGCAACTATCCGACCTTCGTGGACAATATGGAGTCGGTAGACGACCTTGCCAATGTCCGTCCCACGGGACAGGTCATCATGGCAAAGTGCGTGAGCAATGCGCCCTTGCAGGTACGGCCGCTAAAGCCAATCGTCTGCGTGGAGCAGCAGGCCGCCTGATAGGATGGTGATCCCGTTTGGCCGTCCGACAATACGATAAGATCCCCATCGTGGAAACGGCCAGACGGTGCGGGCTTGTCCTCGACTCCCGAACGCTGCGGCGGACGGAGGTCGAGGCAAGCTGCCCCTTCTGCGGTGACCACGGCGTGGGAAAACATCATCTGAGCCTCAATACGGATACCGACCAGTACCGCTGCAATCTGTGCGGTGCGCACGGCAACAGCGTGAGTCTGTATGCACGGATCAAAGGGCTCAGCAACAAGGAGGCTTATTTGGAGCTGGCGCGGGAGGCAAAGGTATATCCCATGCCTCAGACACCACCTCCCCAAACACAGGAGCGGCAGCCTGTTCCGCTGGAACGGCGCCATGCCGCGTATTCGGATATGCCGGAGCACTTAACGCTCCTTGACCGGCACGGTGAAAACCTGCTGGAACGCGGCTTATCTGAGGAACGTATCCGCGCGAACGGGTACAAGAGTATGCCTGAAACGGAGCGCGGCCGTCGGCTCTTGGCTGACCTGCTGCGCTCCTACGGGCATGAATTAAGCGGTCTGCCTGGCTTTCGCACCTATTATGGCGAATGGACGCTTTCCGGCCCCAGTGGGTTTCTTATTCCGGTTCGGAATAAGGACGGGCTCATACAAGGGCTGAAAATACGGCTGGATGAGGTGGACGCTCCAAACCGGAAGTACCGCTGGCTCTCCAGCCGTGGGCTTCCGAACGGCACGCGCAGCTATTCCTGGGTCCATGTGACCGGCGACCGTTCGCGGAAATGTGCTTTTCTGACCGAGGGACCGCTCAAAGGCGATGTGGCCAGCTTCCTCGCAAGGGACGAGCTGTTCCTCTGCATCGGCGGCGTCAACGCGCTGCACGGGCTGACCGATACCATTCGGGCGCTTGGCGTCCGAGAGGTCGTCGAGGCAATGGACATGGATCAGATGACCAACCCCAATGTGCGGAAGGCCGTCCTTGCCATGCGGAGGGAAGTGCAGAAGATACCGGGCATTCGCTATTCAAAGTACACATGGAATCCCGCCTACAAGGGAGTGGACGACTACCTCCTGAGCCGGGCGGCAACGATGTAAAGGAGAAAAAATGTTAACAGCACAAGAGGAAGCGCGGATCATGGCGAAGATCCGAAAAGACAGCTATGGCATTACGCTGGAGCAAATGAAGCAGTATTTCATAGAGCACCGGCGCGCACGGAAAACCGGTGATAAGAAGACGATGGAAAAGATCGAATACCATCTCACCTACATCAATTTCCACTACGAATGCGGACTGCTGATCTCCGGGCAGTATGATAAGCTCCCGGAGGTCATCCGAAACTGGTGAGACAACTCACCATAGAAAGGAACAACACGAATATGGACAATGTCATAAACATGGGTGAATTTATCGGTGCCGCCACCGGTGATAAGCGGCACATGCTGGGAAAGTTTCTTTATTTTTCTCTTTCCAACCTTCTGGTAGAGAAAGAGGAACTTTCCGCGCTCTGTGAGAGCATGGGCATTGCTTACGCCGGCTGCAACCGACTCTCGGTGTCGGATGCGTTTCGGTCCGCCACAGGAGACATTCGGGAACGTGTTCCGGTCACCACGGACGGCGAGACGAATATCTACCTCGCCTACTGTCGTGACAATAAGCACACGGCGGGCATTCTCTCCCGTGAGCTGGTGAAGGAAACCTTGAACCGCCATACCAACCAGTACGAAAAGCTGGCAAACATCAGCTACGATAAGGCAGACGGCATTTTCCGCTGCGACAACATGGTATATGATGATGCCGTGGATGTGCCGGAGTGCTGCCGCCGCGCCGAGGAACTCTTTGAGCTCTACCAGCGCTGCGCCAACCGCAAGCAGATCGAGACGATCTGCACCAACTACCTGCGCGCGCTTGAAGCAACGAAGCTGAGCATCACCGGCCACATGTACTTTGTCCCCCACACCTATATGGATCAGGTAGACATTTTCGAGGACTTCATTTTGCTCCTCAGCGGGCTCAACAAAAAGGCGACGCCGCTGGTCGTCAACAGCTTTTATATCATTGACGATGCCAAGCAGCGCGAGAAGATGACGGAAGAATTCTATCTGGCCGTTAAGAAAGAGATCGCCGCCTATCAGGAAAAGTGCGATTACCTCATCAAGAGCAGCAGCCAAAGTCCCGCGGTCATGGACCGCTGGGTGCTGAAGGTGCAGGCTTTGAAGGAAAAGAAGCGGCATTATGAGGGCGTACTGCAAAGGGAACTGAGTGGACTGGATGGCGAGTTCTCCGTCTTGAAGCTGCTCTCGCAGGAGCTTCAGGTCCGTGCAAACAGCATTCGCAGCCAGCGATTTCAGCAAAGGGCAGCATAAATAAAAAATCAGCGAGGGTATCGGTTCAAAGAGCCGGTACCCTCGCTTGCTTTTGCTTTCAACTATTGCTGTACACCCCTGAACGCGTTATAGTGGTGGGAAGTTTCGCAACTTCCCACCACTATTGTCCCATGTCTGTCCAGCCGCCCTCAGCTTCGACGGTTACCAGCTTCTTGTTACCGGGTGATTATTGAGCTCTTACGTAATGTCCACTGAACAAGTGCCCAATTTTGTTCTGAGCCAGAATCTCCAGAAGATATGTGAGCATACACTGTCATTGAAAGATATTTGCTGGCTGATGTTTACTTTAAATGACATAAACCTTACCACCCTTCAAATCTATAACCATTATAACACAATAGATTTGGGGGTGGTAAGGTTGGCTGCGAATTATTCCATTTTCAGAAATTTCCTATACTTTTGACCCCGGCATCATGACATTGCATCAAGGGGGAGGGTATCAAACCCACGGTCTCTTGAACCCCATGTTCACGCTGCGCGCCACGGTATGGATGATGCGCCGAAGCGGTCGCATGGGCCGCGGTGTGCGGCATCACCATCGGCATCAGTGGCGGTCTGTTCGGCTCCGGCACTTTGGTGCCGGAGCTGCTTTTCTGCTCTGCCGGGATGAAAAGGCCCCAGGGAAGCGCGCTTCCCTGAGATCTTTCTGCGTGTATATTCGCTCCCCTCATCCCTCAACCGGCAGGACGATGCGGGAGCAATACCGCTGTGTCTCGATCTCCCGGCCCGAGTAGGGGGCCACGATGCCCAGCACCCGCACGAACCCCGCAGGTTTCAGCCCCCGCTCTCTGACCTCCCGGCCCAGCGCCAGAAACGCTTCATCCACGCCGCTGTAATCGCCGTAGTAAAGCACCGACAGGGCACGGCATTCCGGCAGCGTCACCGCCTCCGCGGGTGCGCTCTCCGTCCGCACGGGAACGCACACCTGATAGGGGTACGGCGCGTCGCCGATATAGCCCTCCAGATAGTCCGTCCGCTCCGAGATGGTGAAGATCGGCTCGTGGGAAAGGCGGCAGCCCTGACGGACGCACTGGCCGTAAAAGTCGTACATGGCGTTGTATTTCTCCGCGATGGTGTGGCCCTCGCAGCGGCGCATACAGCAGGTCACGGCGGGCAGGGTCATCATCTGGATGGATATTCCGCCGCCCTCCCCGGCCCGCAGGCGCAGCTCCTCCACGCCCCGGGAAAGCTCCCGGAGCCGTTCCTCCAGCATGGCCAGCAGCTCCGTCACCTCGCCGCCGCTGGCAAAGTAGCCGGCGATCTCCTCCGTGCCGAGGCCCATGGCCTTCAGCTTTTCGATCTGCATGATGCGCGCCACATTGTGGTTGTCGTAATACCGCCGCCCGCTGTCCGGCGCGATGTAGGCGGGGGGCAGCAGGCCCTTTTCCTCCATGCGCAGCAGCGTACTGCGGGAGAGGCCGCAGGCGCGGGCCGCCTCGGTGATCTGAAAAAGCGCTTTTTTATCCTGTTCCATAAAATTCTCCTCAATTAACACTTGCTTCGTTCATGGGTGGACGGGTTATACTGCCATTATACGAAACGCACCGCCGCTGTCAAGACCGGCGGCGGACAAAAACATTGTGGTGCGGGCCCCCGAAGGCTGAATGAGCCTTGGAGAGGAGATACGATCATGAGAATTTGGAAACGACTGCTGGGCACGGCGCTGTGCCTGTGCGCGGCGGTGTGCCTGATGAGCGTCAGCGCCAGCGCGGCGGAACATAGCAACCACCCCATCTGCGGCAAGACGCATACAGACATCGGCGACCATACGGGGCCGTGCAACGATGTGACGTGGATTGAGGTGACGAAGGAAAATGTTACCGATAACAACGGGCTGAAGCTCGAGGCCGGAAAAAGCTACTATCTGGGCGAAGATATCAGCGTAAAATACGCCATCACCATCAAAGGCACGGTCAACCTCTGCCTGAACGGGCACAGCATCACAAAGACTACGGAGAGCAATGCCTTCAAGGGCGTCATCACGGTCGCAGATGATTCATCTTTCACGCTCTGCGACTGCAACGGCAGCGGCGCGGGCAACGGCAAGATCACCCACGCGGATAATGTGACCGGAAGGGGCGTGCTCGTCGGTTCAAACAGATCCAGCTCCCAAACAACTTTCTTTCTCATGTACGGCGGTACGATCAGCGGCAACCGCATAGACGGACAGAATGGCGCCGGCGTGCGGGTTCATAGCGCTTCTTTCAAAATGTACGGCGGCACCATCAGCGAAAACCGTGTTGAGGGGAATCCAAACTACGGCGGCGGCGGTGTGAACGCGCATAACAGCGGAAAGTTTATCATGTACGGCGGCGAGATCAGCCGCAACACGTCGGATGTCAGCGGCGGCGGCGTAGCCGTGGTGGGCGCCTCTTTCGAAATGCACGGAGGCACCATCAGCGGCAACAACGCGGACAGCGGCGGCGGTGTAGACCTCTGGAATGACTCATTCACGCTGTCCGGCGGCACCATCAGCGGCAATACGGCAAAAAATGACGGCGGCGGCGTGCATTTTGGCGGAATGAGAGGCAACACACTGACCATCTCCGGCACGGTGGAGATCAGCGGCAACTCCGCAGCCAACGGCGGCGGTGTTTACATAAACTCCCAAGACCTTTCCGTGACCGGCGGCAGCATCATCAATAACAATGCGACCGGCAGCGGCGGCGGTGTGTATTTCAACGGCAGTTCATTCAATGTCGCCGGCAATGTCAGCATCACCGGGAACAAAATGGGCGCCACCTCTACCGGCAGCGGCCTGATCGGCAGAACGGACAACAACGTCTATCTGCCGAACGGCAAGATCATCACTGTTGCGGGCGCATTGACCGGCAGCAATCAAATCGGCGTGACGACGGAAAACCCGCCGGACAATTCTAACTATGTTCGGATAGCTTCAGGAAACGCGAGCAATGCCAAGCCCGATAAATTCCTGTACGAAAACGACGGCACTATTGCCGTCAGCGCGGTCAGCGGCAGCACCGCCACCCTCGTCGCGTGCCAGCACAACTGGTCCGGCGAATGGACAGCTGACACCTACCAGCACTGGCATGTGTGCTCTATCTGCAAGGGCAAAAAGGATGATAGCGCGCACAACTATGACCAAAAAGTGGCGGGGGAGAGCTATAAGGCTTCCGATGCGACCTGTACATCTCCGGCCCTCTACCACTGGTCCTGCGTCTGCGGGGCCGAGGGCACGGATACCTTTGGAAGCGGCGAAATAAACCCCGCCAACCACAGCGGCGTGTTGGGCGACTGGCAGTTCGATGAAACCAACCACTGGAAAGAGTATTTCTGCTGCCATGTCCACGCGGATGAAGGCAGCCATCAGTGGAACGACGGCGAAGTGACCACCCCCGCCACCTGCACGGCCGCGGGCGAAAAGACCTATACCTGCACCGTCTGCTCCGCGACGAGAACGGAGACCGTCAGTGCCACGGGACACAGTTGGTCCGACGCTTGGATGCACGACGCCACCCACCATTGGCACGATTGCGAAAACGCAAACTGTCCTGTGACAGAGAACTCTGGAAAATCCGGCTATGCTGAACACTCCGGCGGCGCGGCGAATTGCACCCAGCAGGCGGTCTGCACGATCTGCGGCACAGCCTACGGCGCCCTTGACGCCAACGGCCACGACTGGAGCCAACCGTCTTATGACTGGAACGGAACGAGCTGCACGGCGGAACGGGTATGCTCCCGCGATGGCAGCCATAAAGAGACGGAAACCGTCACAGCTGCCGTAACGGTCACGCAGCATCAAAGCTGCCTGTTGGATGAGTTATCCACTTACACGGCAAGCTTTCAGAACACGGCCTTTGCCGCGCAGACGAAGGAAAATGTGGTCACCGCAAACAAGCTGGGCCACGACTTTGAAAGCGGCACATGGCAGAGCGACGGGGATCACCACTGGAAGAAGTGCTCCCGCTGCGATGTGACCGACGAAGCAAACAAGGCGCCTCATAACTGGGACGCCGGCGTTATAAAGACACAGCCCACCTGCACGACCGCGGGCGAAAAGACCTATACCTGCACCGTTTGCAACAGGACAAAAACGGAGGCAATCGAGGCGCTAAAGCACGACTGGGGCGAATGGCGCGTCACCAAGCCCGCCACCACGAGCACCGCGGGCGAGGAGACGCGCACCTGCAAGCGGGACGCGTCTCATACGGAAACGCGCGCCATTCCCAAGCTCACGCCCGCGCCGTCCGGCGGCGGGAGCAGCAGCGGGAGCAGTAGTGCACCGGCCATTACCATTACCGTCCCCGTCAGCGGCAGCAGCGACACCGTGCATGTTTCGGCAAGCGTCAGCGGCAGCACGGCGGAGGTCAAGGCGGTCAAGAGCGCCGAGCTGGACAAGATCGGCACGGACAGCGCCGTGGTCATCGACCTCTCCGGCCTGAACAAGGGCGTGACGGGCGTGACGCTGTCCACCGATACCATAGACAGCATTTGCAAAACCGAGGCCGACGGCGTGACCATCAAGCTGCCGAGTGCGGAGCTGCGCGTCGACCGGCAGACGCTCGCCGCAGTGACCGAGCAGGCGGCGGGCAGCAAGCTCCGGCTGGTGGTGGAGCCCGACGGCACGGCAAGGAGCACCATGACCGCCGCGCAGAAGAGCACCCTCGCCGGCATGAAAAATGCCGCCGCACTGGAGGCCTACTTCGTCTCCGGCGGCACGCGCATCCGCGATTTCAAGGGCGGCAGCGTGGAGCTGAGCATCCCCTATCGGGCCGATGGCGCGATCCGCGCATGGTTCCTCAAGGAGGACGGCACCCGCGAGCCGGTTTCCGCGCGCTATGACAAGGAAAACGCACAGCTGATCCTGCACCACTTCTCCCACTATGTGATCGAGGAGCTGGACAGCAGCGCGGCCTATACCGTCTGCGCGAAGGATGATAGCTGCCCCCTCGGGGCCTTCGGTGACCTCACCGCGGCCGCGTGGTATCACGACGGCGTGCATTACTGCCTTGAGAACGGCCTGATGCGGGGCGTTTCCGGCGGAAAATTCCTGCCGAACGGCAGCACGACCCGTGCGCAGCTCGTCACTATCCTATGGCGGCTGGAGAGCAGTCCCGAGCCTGCCGGCACAGTGAGCTTCGGCGATGTTGCTGACGGCGCGTGGTATGCCAAGGCTGTCCGCTGGGCGGCAGGCAGCGGCGTGGTCAAGGGCTACGATAACGGAAACTTTGGCCCCGACGACGCCGTGACGCGCGAGCAGATGGTGACGATCCTGTACCGCTTCGCGCAGCACAAGGGCTATGACGTGAGCGCTGGTGAGGACACGAACATCCTGAGCTTCAACGACGCGCTGACGGTCAGCGAGTATGCTATTCCCGCCATGCAGTGGGCGTGCGGTTCCGGTATGGTGAACGGCATTGCGCAGGAAGGCGAAATGTTCCTTGCACCCAAGGATACGACCACCCGCGCACAGATAGCGACGCTGATGATGCGCTTTCAGGGTATTTTCACCACGGCGGTTTGACCCACTTTTAACCCAGAACAGGATCGGGGCGGACAGTGTTGGACGGAAACAACGGAAAATCCGCCGAGCGAATGGTGGCAAAAAGCACAAATCGGAGCCGAAACGGCTCCGATTTGTGCTTGAGACGCAAGCGTCAAACCTCCCCGCGCATAAAAGGCCGCCATCTCGGTGAGCAGCAGCTCGCTTTGAGATGGCGGTCACTATTTTTGATGTGTGCAAATTAGGGCCGATCACTGTGCAGTGCATCGTGTATCCGTTCGACCAACGCTCTTGCCGTAAAAGGTTTCGGGAGTACAAAGCTTGCGCCCAAACGGTATGCCTCCTCTATGACCTTGTGCGTCGGCAGCGCCGTCATAAAGATCGTCGAGATTTTATGTCCGCCCTCACGCAGCTGCTGCATAACGTGAAAGCCGCCCTTGTGCGGCAGCAGAAAATCCAGCAGAAGAACGTGAGGTCGGTGCCGGTGGAGCGCCTTGGTTGTCTCGTCCTCATCCTTTGCGTGAAATACATGGAAGTTTCCGCGCTCACGCAGGGAATCCGCCAGGAGCATGCTGAGGGCTTCATTACTGTCTGAGAGTAAAATCTTCTTACGGTGCGGCATTTTTATCCGCCTCCCCCTTAAAAATTTGATTTTACACACTCACCTTGTATAAAATAGTCCTGTTGGCTCATTTTTTCAATCCACCGTACAGTATTTTAACGGTTTTTTAACTCGGCTTGATCCGGGCTTTCGCAAAAAGGAAGAGGAATACCTGAGAAACTTGCCAGGAGTGGTTGTCGTAACGCCCCGCTGCCGCATCATTCGCTTACGGAGAGACCGCTGCTGCGGCATTCCTGTATAGCTATGTTCCATTCCTGCTCCTTGGCTTCGTGTTTCAGTTCATTGCTCGTCATTTGTTGTACACCACTGAACGCGTTATAGTGGTGGGAAGTTTCGCAACTTCCCACCACTATTGTCCCATGTCTGTCCAGCCGCCCTCAGCTTTGACGGTTACAGGGATACTCTTGATGAGGTGCTGTGTGCTGAACTTACACCCGGCCATTCACCAGCTCACGGACGATGGCCTCGCCCGTCAACTCGCTGGTACGGTAAATATTTTGGCAGAATGGCTTCAAGCTGAAGTCCATGCCTGCATTTCCTTGATCCAGCAAAATGCCCGTGATCGTAAAGCGGCGCACAGACTGTTCCTTCTGCAAATTTGAGATGTACTCCTCCGGCAGAAGGCACTCACCATCGGTGATGAACACAATATCAGCGTTGTCGAAGCCCTCCTCCTGCATCAGTCGAAGCGCCTCATTCAGCGGCGTGCGAAAATCCGTACCGCCGTCGAGGAAGGTCTCAGCCGCACGCAGCTTATCCTCCACCGTTGCCTGCTTTGGAAGAAACAGGTCCGTCTGAAATCTGCCGGGGCCGGAGAAGTGAATAAGGGCAAATTTGCGCCCCTCGCTCTCCGCAATATCCAGCAGCGTCAGCGCAACGGCTTTGCCCCATGCGGCGCATTCGCCCGCGGTGGAGCCGGATTCATCGAGGCAGCAAATCATAGCGCCCGCCCCCTTATAGATCGGCTCACGGCGGCGATATTGTTTTATCTGCCGACGCTGATACTTTCGCAGGAACAGCGGCAGTGTCTCCGGTGCCGCCAGCATGGCAAGCTCCGAGGTCAGCGCGCGGGAGAGGTCGCTGCCAAGCTCCAGCGAATACTTTTCGCCACGGCCGTGGGTGTATCCGTTCCGCTTTCCCTGCGCGAAAATTTCTCGAAAGCGACCAAGATACTTTGCGATGTCTCGCAGGATGTCGCTGGCTCGGACACGCTCCAAGAGAGCCTTGTTTTCCGGTGTCCTTTGAAGGTTGCCGGGCTCATTGCTCCATGCGCCGATGATGCTCTGCACCTCCTCAGCCTTTTCGGACGCGGCGGACAGAGCATGACGGACGATACCACTCACAGCCGCCTTGCTTTGCATCGCGCTGTTGTCGATGAGCTTGGCGACAGCTTCCACCTGCCGACGCTTGCTTTCCGCTTCATTGGCAGCTTTTATTACGTCCCTGTTCCAAGAGGGATCGTCCGGATGGGAGGCATCATACTGCTCCAGCAGCCCCGTGAGCCACTGTGCCGCAGCTTCCTGCGCCTGCTCCAGCTTTTCCAGTGTATTCAGCGCGTCCTTTTTCCCGCCAAGCTGACGCATCAGTTCATCTAATTCATCGGATGCCGCAGACACAAATTCCGCTGCTGCTTCATAGGCCGGGAGCTCGCGTCCCTCGCACACCTCCTTGAGTGTAGGGTATTCCTCGCTCTGTGTAATGTGCTCCAGGATCGGCGCGTTGAATTTACGCGCCGCCGAAGAGAGCGCCTCCTCGTCATTGTACCGGGGCATCAGGGAATAAAACGACTGGAATATGTCCTGCGACAGTGCGGGAAAGGATCTCAGCTTTTCCCCTGCACTCCGCTCGATCTCGTCCATGGCGGTGTCCTCAGCGCGCAGGTCATGATAGATATTATTCTCCAGCTTGGTTGAGCGCAGCACGCGGTCAGTCCGTTCCATGCGTTCTGCCTGCGGCTCCTGCGCCCACGGAGAAGCTAAAACATCCTCAATGGTCTGATAAGGCTTCAGCATAACGTGTCGTCCTCCCTCTTATCAAAGGTTCTGATCCACGCCAAGAGAATATCTCCTGCCTTGTTTCGATCATAGCGAAGCTCAGGAAACTCGGATTGCAGATAGGGCGCAGCGCCGTACATATTTGTCTCTCCGCTCTGCCGCAGCCGTTCCAGATAATCAAAATATTTCTGATTATCATGCTCTTTGATGTAGGCATTTAAGTACATATTGTAGTCTCTCCTGCGGGTAATGAGCCTGATCCAAAAATTACAGCGTTCGCCCACATAGTAAAAGCTGAACTCATCCTCATATTCCTTTGAGATACAAGCGTCCATGTGATCGGCGCAGAATTTACGCAGCGCAGCAAGATCCTTTAAGGCGCCCGGAGCAGTCAGCTCATCGTAAACGCGGTCAATTTCCGCACAGACCTCCGGTGTGGCAAGCGCCTTATGGCACGGCCACACGGTATTGTACCAGCGCCAGCCGTCGTAGTCGGCGCGAATGTGTCCGATCTTGCGCCGAGGGACCGGGAGAGAGCAGCCCTCCACCTTTTCCGTGTCCTCGAATACCTCGGGAAAGGGACACTCGGTCAAGAGCTTTGATAAGATGTTTTCTTGCATCGCACACCTCCGTCACGCTACCCTTGCGGGGAAGAATTGCTCCGCCCGCTTCAGCAGCCACGCCTTGACACCGTTGCGGCAGGTCATGCCGCTGACTTGGCTGGTGCAGGTCGGCATCGCGCACATGGAGCAGGCGTAGATATCATGGTTCAGCACGATCTCCTCGGATAACTGGTCGATAAACCACGCGAGATCCGTCGAGAGTGTGTACGGCGCGAGGCCCTTTGCACAGTGTCCGCACAGAACAACACCTGACGTGACAGATTTCTTACAAATAGCACAGCTTGGCATATCGTATTCTCCTCGTATAATATTTAGTGCCGGAGGGAGGGCAAGCTGCCCTCCCTCTCCACTTTTCTTAGAATGGCAGTCCGCCATCCTCTTCGCCGAAGTCCGGTGCAAAGCCGCTGGGCGGCACGGCGTATTCCGCATCCTCGCCGGGCGTCCCATTGAACGCCGGAACATTTTCGCCGCCGTTCTTCGGTTTGGAGTCGCCAAAATACACATTGTCAGCGATGACCTCCGCGCTGCGGCGCTTGCCGCCCTCCTTGTCGGTCCACTCACGGATCTGAAGACGCCCCTCCACCACGGCCATGCGGCCCTTTGCGAAGTAGTTTCTCACAAATTCGGCGGTAGAACGCCATGCCACGATGTCGATAAAGTCCGTTTCCTTTTTTTCGCCCTCCTTCTTATAATCGCGGTCAACGGCAAGAGAAAAGGAGCAGACCGGCGTATCCGACTGCGTTTTCCGCAGCTCCGGGTCGCGCGTGAGTCTTCCCATCAGAACGATTCGATTCAGCATAGCTTCATGCCTCCATATAAAATGTTATCGTTTTAAGATTTCAGTTCAGCGCCGCGATCTCAGAAAGCGGCGTATAGGTAAAGCCGGTCTCCTCATGGGCTTGTCGGCTGATACCCTCAAGGTCGGCAAGCAGGCTGTCCGTCAAGGCGATCTCACCATCCGACTGCGCGGCAGCGCGAAGCTCGCACTGCTTCCGGTAAAGCCGTATCAGCTCCCCGCGCAGCTTGATAAACGCCTTGCGGGCGAGATCTGCCCGTCCGTCGCCGCAGGCTTCCTTGAAGTCAGACTGAGACTCCAACGCCATAGCTCGGAGATTGTCCGTCTTTTCCTGCATGGGATTAACGCACAGGCGGTTCAGAACGCTTTCCACCTTCTCGCGGTCGGTGGGCAGACGCCAGAGGTAATTTTTCAGCGCCAGCAGATCGGTAGACTCCACCTTATCGTGGTCGGAGAGCCATGCTTTGGCCTGCGCGATGGGATAATAGCCGAGATACTTACGGTCCGATACCGTCATGCTCTTACGCAGCTCGCAGAGAATATCGTCCGCCAGCTCGTTCGCAGCATCCGGTACTGGGATCGCGGCCACCTCACGCTGCATCTCGACCAGCTCCTCCAGCGTGATCGCAGAGGAAATCTGACCGAAGGCGCCGCTCTGCTTATTTTTGAGAACAGCAAGGCGGGTATCCCGGTCTTCGATGTTGGCCGTCACGACCTTGAGCTCCAAACGGTCATATAGCGCCTCCAAGATCTTCTCCTGTGGGTCGCTGAAATTGGGAATTTCATTGGACGCCGCGAAAAAGGAGATCGTGGGAATGGGATATGTACGGCCCTCATTGGTATACTTTCGCTCATTGAGCGCGGTCAGAAGCGAGTTGAGCACACCGTCATTGCACTTGAAGATCTCGTCGAGCAGTACGATGTCCGCCTCTGGGATCTTGCCGGCCGTCTGTACGACCGGCTCACTGCGACGCAGCAAGGCCACGGCCTTACGGTAGGTCTCCAGTTTGTCCGCGGCTTCCCCCAGCATGGCAAAGGCTTCAGGTGCATTCTCCATCTGTCCCAAGCCGTCTACCGTGCATTTGAGATCAAAGCGCAGGTTTTGGTATATATCATCGTCCTCCAATGCGGAGTCAGGGATGCTGCCGGGGATCAGGCTTGATAGATCGACGCGCCCGAAAAGCTGTTCCTCGTCGCTCTGCTTAGAGAGCAGGCGCTCAAACTGCCGCGCGCCGGTGATGTGCCGGCGAAAAAGGTTGATGGCGTAGCTCTTGGCCTGACCTGGCTCGCCCAATACAAACAGGTTTTTGCGGGTCAGAAGGGCAATGGCGATCATCTCCACCAGCTCCTCGCGCTCGGCAACGCTGCCATTCACATCGTCGATCACGGCAAGCATTTTATCGCGCAGGCTCATTTACAGGTCCTCACTTTCTTTTAATCTGTCTTTTTGGTGCTCGGCATAGCAGCTCGGACAGGCCGCGTCATAACGAAGGCGGCAACCGGTATGCTCCAGCAGTGCGGCAAACACCCGTGCGCTCCGTTCCTCCTTGAACGAATAGGCACGCATATCACAGCCGCCGAGACCGCAAACCTCTGTCACAACCTCCCATGCAGCTTCATCCTTAGTAGGCGATACCGGGAAGGCACGCAGGGCGCGCAGATCCTCGTCCGGCATTTGGAGCACCTTGGCAAAGATGTCTGCCGCAGCGTCCATATCTTTGCGTATACCTTCCCGCTTCCCGGGCGGCGTATCCAGCGGCTCAAGCATATCGGGAGACATGATCACGCAGTCAAGGCTGATGTCGTCTATGGTTTTTGTCTCTCCGTATAGACCGGAAAACCGTGCCTCCAGCTCGCGGAGCATTTCCTCCGAGGCGGGTATCTCAAAATCACAGTAGATATCCGGCACATCGTTTTCCGTTTCGCGGTCTGCACCGCTGCGGATCTCCATGATCGTGCCGAAAAGGCCCTCGTACTCGCTCTCACCGTTTGCCGAGATCCTGCCGCCGATGGTAAATACCTTCCCATCCACGCAAAAACGTGTGCCGTTTTCCCGTAAAATCATTCCGCTCTCCTTTCCTCACGCGGCCATTGCCCCTTCGTATAAGGGGCTATTCTCTGAAAGTGCATCAAGCGAGACCATATCTTTTTTTCGATACTCCTTGGGCGCACCGGTCAGGCCGCACAGGCGGCAGGCAGACTTGCAGTTGAGAAGCTCATACTTGAGCTGCGCGAAGATGTGCTGCTGAAGCGTTCCCTTCTGCGGGTCAAAGCCTGCCACCGCCTTGATGAGCCGAAGCGCAAGCTGCTGGTACACATCGTCATATTCCAGCTGTGCCGTCCGCATCAGCGGACGGTTCTTTCGGATCACGGTGTCAATGCACCAAAGATACTTTTCCACGAGGGCATTGCGCTGGGCAATGGTGTAATTGTCTTTCATAATCATTTTTTCCTTTCTCTGTGATAGGGGTCCAAAGGCGGCAGAAGCCCTTGTCCCAATCCTCCAGTAACATCTCATGCGTGTAGACGGGGGAATTGTAAACGGCGTTGCGGCAGTGCTGCAAACGGACCGTTTCCTTTCCGCCGCTGGGGTTTCGCTCGGTTTCGTAATAGGAATCGTTACAGGTATCGCAGTGCCTTTCGATATTGTTCAATTCGTGTCCTCCATCTTGTTTTTTCGTGAGGTCTCCGCGTCAAACAAGGCCAACAGCTCGTAGCCGTGCTCCGTCTTGTAGAAGAATGCGGGGCTGATCCCGTCGTCGATCTCAACCACATAATGCCGGTGAACGGCTGCGCCAACGGTTTCTGCGTCCGGTTCCTCATTGCATCGCCTTGCAAACTCCATGGGCGAGAAGGGCGTGTGCAGTTCATACAGCACAGCATATCGGTGCGCCTCCGGAGAGACCTCTTTGCCAAGGTCATAGCAGAGCCTTTCGTGCAGCATCCAGTCTACCGTGCTCTTGAAGCAGTAGACCCTCAGCTCGCTGGGTATCTTTCTCTTTGGACACCAGCTCGGCACATAGATCTTTGGATCATTGCGCTTAAATTTGCGTGCCCGTTTACCGCCGGTGCAAAAACGCTCTCCCATGTGCATGGTGACGCCCATCTGCTTGGCGGGGCTGCTCTCCATGTAGCGAAGGTGCTTTTCACACTCATAGCAGGTTTCTTTTCGCAGATGCATTTATACCTCCTTCTCCCCGCGGTGCGCAGGGTTCTTTTGCGTCCTCGTGAAGCGGACTCTCCAGGATCTCATAGCGGATAAACCAGCCTGCTGCATAGTCCTTGCAGTATGCCTCCCAAAATTGGCAGCCGTACTCCTCGCAGTAAAACGATTCATCGTAAGGGAAGCTCATCTCTTCCTTTTCCTTCTCGACCAGCTCCCGCAGTCTTTCCGCGGCGAGCGACTCATCGAAAAAGGTGGCGATGGCGTCCGCGGCAGGAAAATCGCCGCGGTCGGCGTAGGCTGCCGTGTGGACGATGGTGTAGGCTTTCTGCCCCTCTGTTTTGTCTCCGGTTTTCGCTTCTCTCTGCACCAGCCAGTCCTCTACAAACGGTCGGTCTTCCTCATGGAACATCGCCGCAAATCTTTCACGAAAAGCCGGATGGGAGAGAGCGGCATCGAGCCGTCTATGGAATTGATTGAGCTGCCGGTACACTGCCGCAAGGAAATCCTCCGGAGTCTGTGCGTCAACAGGGTATTGGCCGGCGCACAGGCGTCCGCCACACTGACGGCATTTGCCCACCGCGCAGAGCCGATGGCCGCTCAGGTCCGCAAGACTTTTGTAGTCCAGCTCCCAGCGGATGTCCTCCATGTTCTCTGCCATGTGAAATACGATTTGGGCCACATCTCCGCTCTGCACCGGGGCGCAGGAGCAAAGAGTCTCCGGTGAATGGGTGCAGTAATGCTTTTCACACATACTATGCCGCCTCCTTGTTTCGTTCCTTTTCGCACAGATCGATGAGCCTTTGGCAGCGATCCATCTCAAAGCCGCCGATGTGGGCGAGCTGCTCGGAAAGCCGCAGCTTTTTTGCCATCCAATGATAGCCCTGCGTCCGCGTCATACCGCGCTCGCGCCAGAAGCTGTCAAAGATCTGATGCGTTTCTTTTCGCTTCAGCCGAAGCGTTTCGTTGGCCAGATTGCCGAGCGGCCGTGTGGTGCCCTTATGACAGCCAACGCGGGCGTTGCAGTTCTGGCATTGATAGAATTTCTCCCGTTCGATGCCGAGACGCCTTGCTGCTGCCGCTCCGTAGACCTCCGCAGCAGGGACCAGACGGACAACACCACCGCAGTAGCGGCAGATTTTCGGGATCTCCAAATGCAGTCCCCCCTTTATGCCGCCTTCGCTGCGGGCGGCTCGGCCGCCTTGGTTACTTTCTTTTTCGCAGCTGGCGCGCGCATGACATTTTGCAGATAATAGGCATCCTGCGTACTGATCGTCAGCATACCGTTTTGTGCAATGCCGAGCGTGACCGTTCCGCTAAGCGCCTTCAGGCAGGATGTAAGCTGCCGTGCGCTGCACCAGTATTCGCCCTCGGGCGTGCCTGTCAGCGCGATCACCTCGATACCGGCGGAGGCGCTGCCAAGATCTCCGGAGCAGTGAAATAGCAGCCGTTGATCCTGAAAGCTCAGCCGCACCCGCCCATCCGGAGCTACGGACATGACCGAGAATAGCGCATCGCGCATTTCCTTAATATCCGTGAGCACGGTGAAGCTGTTCGTGATGGTCTTCAGCAGCGAATCCGTGTCGATATAACCGCCGTCCATAAGGCGCGAGCTGAATAGAAAGTTTTCTTTGAAAAAGACAATGCTTTTTCCCGTAGTGCCGACGCGGAATACATCCTCATTCCAGCACATCCCGGCGAGCTTTCCCAATGAGGACGCGGGGATCAGCAGGCTGATGTCTCCCGTGCTCTGATCGTCGCCCTTGGCGGTCACGATGCAGCTCCCGTTGCTCCCTGCCGCACGCAGACCCGTGCTGGTAAACATCAGGTTCACGCAGCGTAGCAGCGGCTTGCTCTGGTCCTGTGCCGTAGCAAAAACGGTATGCTGCGCCATGGAAGGCACGCCGCTGACCTTGACGGTATCCTCCGGGAATGGCAAATCGGGTTTGGGGAAGGCCCCCATATCCCACACATCCACGCTGTATCCCGCGCTGCCGCTTGTGAGCGCCATGCGTCCGCGGTTTTCTCTGCGGCAGAGCTCCGCCGTTTCCTCCGGAAGGCGCTGGAGCATTTCCGCAAGCGTTTTAGCGGTGAAAACGAGAGCGCCATCCTCATGAACGGTGCAGGGCAGCTTTTCCGCCAGCGAGACCTCGAGATTCGTAGAGGTGACGGTGAGCATACCGTCCGCGCTGTCCACCTCCAGCAAAACACCGCGCAGCACGTCCAGCGGGAAGTCCGGCGGCGCGATGGTCGATGCGCGCTTTACTGCCGCAAGCAGTTCGGCGCGGTTGATGGTTATGTGCAAATGATCTCCTCCTTCAAGCGGCGAAATCAAAGATTGACAGCTGGTTTTCATCCACCTCTGCCACCTTCGACCTCTGCTTCTTCTTTTCTTCCTGTGTTCTTGCGAGCAGTCCTTCGTAGAGCTCCCGGCTTGCTGCAGCCTGCGCGGGTCGCGTGCCGCCGTCCACGGCTGCCGGCGCGATATTCGGAGCAGACAGGGCGGATTCCTTTGCCGCAGGCTGTACTGCCGCCTTTCGATTGGGGTTGACGACTGCCATTTTCTTGAATGCCGCAGCGATATCCTCCACATTGTCCCGTATGCCTGCTGCCAACTCCTTCGCCATCTGCGAGGTCAAGTCCTTGACGTCACTCATGGCGGCAAGTCCTTCCTCGCTGAAGGTCCCTTCGATGATGCCCGCGACCGCCAGCTTAGAGGCCATCAGCTTCATCGCCTTGGTCTGCAGGGTGTCCGCATAATAGAGCATATACACCTCCACCTTTGGCTCCGTCTGATTGATACGCCATGACCGGCGCGACGCCTGCCGCAGTGTAAAGAGGTTATAGTCCATCGAGTAGAAGATGATGGTGGTGAAGGCATTGAGGTCGAGACCGGTCTCCACGCAGCGAGGATTTGTGATGAGGACCTGCAGGCCGTTTTTGACCCGCTTATCCACCCACTCCTCGCGTTTCTCCGTGGCGATCTGCGGCGCGAGGATCTCTGTGCGGTAGCCGTTTTCCTGCAACAGCTTTAATAGCTTCTGCTGCGAATCCGTGCGCGTCCAGCTGGTGTAGATCAGCACGCGCTCGCCGTTCGCCACCTTCTGCCGCACGAGCTCCAGCACCTTTTCCTCTTTAGGGAACAAGCGTGAGAAGTCTCCGCAGCTTTTGGGCGTTACGATCGGCATTCCCGTAATGGGATGAATGACCTCCGGCTGATCGTATGGCTGGTCCGGGTAGACCGTCAGCAGGTTGAGATAAGCCGAGAGGATCTTCTGCGCGGCTTTTCGATCATTTTTCAGGACCTTCTGGAGAACATTCTGCACAGCCTGATAGCACTCCCCAACGTCCTCCGGCATATCCAACGCCACAGGGATCTCCTCATAGCTCGGCAGATCCTTGCCCATATCCGATAGGGATAAAAAGGCCGTATACTCCAGCAAGAAACGGGAGAATACCAGCGGTGAAACGCCGGGGAGCTGGCGCGTGCGCGTTTTTCGCTTACTGGCACGCCGGTTGGCGTTATACTCCGCGTCCTTCGTTTCATAGATGTTTTCCACCACGCCGTACTCCGCGTCGAAATCACCGGGACTGCTATACCGCTTTCCATCCTTGAGCATAAGCCCAGGGACGATACGGTAAAGCAGGTGAAAAATGCCGGAGGAATAGCCATTGATAAGGGTCGCCGTCATGCCGACAAAGAGTTTGGAGGCACCGTACAGCTCCGCCATCGCGTCGCCCTGCCCGCTGTCGTTGTTGTACTGATGTAACTCGTCGCAGAGAAAGCCGCTGATCCTTCCGTGCAGCTTTTTCTTGATGTAGGTGCTCAGCGGATAGCGCCGCCGTGCGCCGCGAACCGGATAATAACCGTCCGGATCCTCCGCGATCTGTGCAAGCTGGTCGCAAACGTTCGCGTTTTTCGTCCGCTGGAGATGAGCTTCAGCGCCATAGCGGTGTACCCAGCCGTATTCTCCGATCTTGACCCACTCGATCTGCCGGTCCGGATTGACCGCCGACCACAGCGGGGAACCGCATTGGGGACAGACATGGTTTTTCCGATGCTCCTTCTGGAAGAAGAACTGATCGGCCGGTACGGTATAATGCGCTCCATCCTCGCTGATCTCCATTTCAATGACTGCATCACAGTCCGGGCAGAGGAACGCGCGGCGACGTTCATTCCATCGCACGGCAGGATAGCGCATATAGCCGTCCCGCGCCCGCTCCTTGGAAAAGACCGCGTACACACTCTTATCGCCCTGCTCGTAGAGAGCATAGAGCCGGTCCAGGTCTGTGATGCTGTGCACGACCATGGCATAGGTGTCCGGCAGCGTTTCTCCGATCTCACGCACCCATTTTCGTGTGACGTGGGAGGGGCACATGACGATGCCGAAGGACTTCTCCGCGCCGCGCCCCCTCTGTGCAGCCCATAAGCCATGCAATGCGCCAAGGGCAGTCGAGCCGATCTTCGATAGTGATAGGTAACTTTTTGATATAGTCTCCAAGTTTTCCCCCACTTCACACCGGACATGAACCTTTCAGCTCATCCGGCGTTCCATCGTTGAAAATTCGTTTTCTAAAATTGATGAATTACTACTGTAATGGTGTCAGACCGAAATAGTCTTGTTTGTCAAATGGCGGCATTGCCAACCATCTGACGAAATCTGTTCAGTTTTTTTCGCATGGTACTATCAAGATTTAATCGCTTTAGATACCAGTCAATCGTGTCCTGCTGCTTTGCATGGATAAGCCTGTGGACATCTTTATGGACTATCACCAGATTTGCATATACATCCGTGCCGCCCTGCTCCACGGGGAGCTTGTGGTGACAGTGTATTTCATCAAATTCCAATTCCCATCCTGTGACCGCACACTTTCCATACTGCGCCGCATAAAGGGAAATACGGTTGTCTGCGTATTCAATGCTTCTGTCAAGCACAGGGTTACGCATAAGCCGATGCAGAATATCCGTGTTAGTCCGCAAATTGCGGTGGATTTCCTTGCGCCCCTCTATGGTGTACTTGTTGACTGTTTTCCGCTTGTTCTGTGCATTTCGTGTCTGGCAATATCCAATCGGGAGAATTGCCGATGTCCCCATATAGCGCATTTGCTTACTCTGGGAATAATACGCCCATAGTTCTCCATGCACATTGATGACCTGTCCTTTGGGGTGTTTGGATAGCCGCCCTCTCATTCGGTTTCTCAATACGAGCCTGATTGACCGTCCAATTTGATAGCAGTCATCACTAATGAGGGTCGCTATGGCGAAGTATTGATGTATGCCTATCACCATAGAGTTGTAAAGCAAAATTGCTTTGTATTCCTCTTTGCGGTTGACTGGATATTGGATATAGTCAATTTGCGCTTTCAGCTTTTTTGTGGTGTTTTGAATGACCTTGTCGCACATATGGGAGCGAACAATGTGTTTGTTGCCACGGGGAACAGCTTTCAGCTTGAAGCCCAGAAATTCCGAATAGTTTTTCTTTAGATTGACGACCTTGGATTTCTCCTCTGAGATTTGAAGTTTCAGCCGTTCTTCCAACCACTGCTTGACCGCATGATAGGTTTTAATAGCATCGCTTCGTTTCCTGCAAAAGATGCGGAAATCATCAGCATACCGGACAATATACATTTCTTTGAGATTGCTACGCCGCAAGGTGCGGCATTTGTTGGAGCGGTTAGGCGTGCCGTTTTTCGCTGTGCCCTCTTTGATGTCCGTATGTGTCGGTATATCCTCCCACTGACTGCTGACCCACCAGTCCAGTTCATTGAGAACGATGTTGGAGAGCAGTGGTGAAAGGATCCCCCCTGCGGCGTGCCCTTATCGGGGTAAATCTTTTCACCGCTTGGAAGCACTATGGGGGCTTTCAGCATTTCTTTGATAATGCACAACAACCGCTTGTCCTGTATGCCCAAAGTCCACATCTGCCGCATGAGTTTGGCATGATTGACATTATCGAAAAAGCCTTTGATATCTACATCAACCACAAAATACAGATGTTGTATCTGCACCATTCTCATGCTCTGGGCGATTGCGTGCTCAGTTGACCGATTGGGACGAAAACCGTTGCTCCTGTCATGGAACTTGGCCTCGCAAATCGGCTCCAGAACCTGCAAGATACATTGCTGTACCAATCTGTCCCAGATTGCCGGAATACCCAGAGGACGGGTTTTTCCATTAGGTTTGGGGATTTCCACCCGTCGAACAGGTTTAGGCTTGTACCATGCTAATTTGTGTCGCACCTTTGAAACGACCTCCTCACTCGTCAGCTTTTCAATATGCTTCATCGTGAGGTGGTCTACGCCGGCAGTGCGGCTTCCCGTATTGCGCTTGATATTTCTGTACGCCAACCGGATATTTTCCTCTGATAAAATCAGCGGCATTAAATCGGTAAACACGGCTTGCGCCTTGCTTCTGGCATACAAATCGTCAAACACTTCCGTTAGGTCGTAATACTCGGCGTGTCTTAGATGACTGTCTTTCTGTGCTGTTGTCGCAGTAGCCAATGGACATCACTCCTTTGTAGGCAGTGACTTTTTGGTCCTACTCGAACCCATTGTAAATTCATCTTTAGATTGTTGAGATTTTCAACGACTGGTGCCTATCCCTCCACGGCTTGTTATCACCGCTTCACAGGTACTGTGGCACCACTTTCATCATGGGTTAAGCGGCTTATATGTTTCGACCGCAACGCTCCGAATGGGGAGCGCCCATGACTTACGACGTTCCGATAATCCTATCTGTACATATACCCGTAGGTGCCTGCTCTGGGCCTGCAAGCTGGACGCCGCCTGTAACGGCGTATGGTGTTTCATAGTAAAAGCTTTTACTCCACCACACTTGCCCCACAATTTGGTGGGCTACACATTTCTGTGCAGTCAGCGTTTAGAACCTTTACTTCACAGGTTTGTCAGCCAATTACGGCATACTCACCATAGGTATTTTATAGACCCCCGGCATATAGGCTGCACCACCCACCTCTGGGCAGCTTTCCACATCAGCATTACGCCATGTTTGGGCAGCTCTCTGCCGACTTCACCGGGCTTCAGACATCAGCCTTTTGGACTGCGCCTGCCGGAGTATCAGGGAGGGCGTTTCAGGGCGTTACCCCGTCATTCCACCCTTTGGATTATCAGTTCTCCTAAGAAAATCCAAATAAGTCTTTACACTCATTCTGTATTGACCTTATAATTGATTACACAAACTGGAACACGAAGGACGGTGTAAAACTATGTTAGGTCTCAATCCCAACGACATTCATCCCAATCCCAATATCCCGAGCGTATGTTACATTAAGAACACAGTTACATGCCCGACTATTATTGTTGGTGACTATACTTATTATGACGACCCCGTTGATTCTGAGCATTTCGAACTTCATGTCACCCATCACTATGACTTTATCGGTGATAAACTTATCATTGGGAAGTTCTGCGCAATTGGAAAAGGTGTCGAGTTCATTATGAACGGGGCTAATCATAGGATGTGCAGTGTATCTACCTATCCGTTTAACATCATGGGCGGAGGTTGGGAAAAGAGCACTCCACCGACGAGTGATTTACCTCTCAAGGGAGATACTATTGTTGGCAACGATGTATGGATTGGTCAAAACGTAACCATTATGCCCGGTGTCCACATTGGAGATGGGGCAATCATTGGTGCTAATTCTGTCGTTGCAACTGATATCCCTGCTTACAGCATTGCTGTTGGCAATCCCTGTAAGGTTAAGAAAATGCGATTTGATGTTAAACTGGTAGAATACCTTTTGTCTCTGAAATGGTGGGATTGGCCCTCCGAGAAGATTTTTTCCAACCTTGATGCTCTGACAAGTGCAGATTTATCAAGGATTAAAGATATAATTTAACTAAAATTCCAGTTTATGTGCGGATACCCTTATACGGGTGTCCGCTTTTTTTCTTAGTGCCTAACCTTTTCAGTTAGGAGCGTCTCACACTCTTTCCGGACCCGCATTCCGCGATGATGAGCGCCGTCTGCCTGCGGTCAAGCTGCCGCTTGACCGCCTCCGCCACCGCGAGCTGGGCGTCATAAAGGGAATAGCCGGCCCGCTGCGTGATAAAGTCATTGATGGACAGCACTTCATCCGAGAGCGGCTCGCTGGCAGGGTCAAAGAGCGGCATAAACTGATTGCGAATGCGGTCCGCGACGGTCACGCCAAAGGTATTGAGGTACCCTGTGACATTGTTGACATCGGTAAAGCCGTCCGGCGCACCGGAAACCGCGCCGGGGATCTGAATAAGCCCTGCCTTCAGCCCTTCCTCCAGCACCTCAATGACATTCCTATCCTCTACTGCCAGCTCCAGCACCCATGCGTCGATCCGCTCCTTCTGCGAGACGACCTCCAGCCGTCGAAGATCACCGCGGCTTTCGAGCGCAGCAAGCACATAGTCCTGAAACGCCGGAATGAGCGGCGCTGCCGTTTTGTGATCCAGCTCCTCGAAAAGACGTGTTCGGTCTCCCTCGGGGCAGAAAATATAGCACGTTCGCGGCTGCTCCGATTTTTCAAGCGTTCGCTCCTCGCCGTCGTCCTGTTGACGGTCCTCCTGTGCGTCGTCGCTGGCCATGAGCGTAGCCACGGCGTACACGCCATCGTGAGACATCTGGCGCTGATAGCTCTTGGCAGAGCTTTGCAGCAGCCTCACCGTATCGTTTTGGGTGGCTTCTATAGTCGCGCCGCCGTAGATGGCGTCCGCCATAGCCCGAACCATTTCGGGGTATCCACCGAAGCGGATCGCACAGATCACGCTTCCTTTTTCGTTGTGATCGAGCACCACCGTATCGGCATAGGCAGATAAACGCACCTGTACCGATGGATCGTAGTAGCTCAGCTCGATCAGCTTACTGCCTGACATTCATTTGCTTGCTCCTTTCGATTTTTGGACAAAAAAAGACCGCAATCGCTCCAATAAGCAATTACGGTTTCGTTCTTGTCCTTTATTTGATTCCAGTTCTTTTGAGTTTGGCGGAGGGCGCAATAACCCCCTTTCTGTCGCCGTTCCTCCCTAACTTACTCCGCCCTAACTTACTTCGCCCTGAAATGCAGCCTCATTCTATCATCCCGCCGCCCGCCTGTATAGTTGGAGTTTTTCCACAGAACATCCCACTCCCCGATGCTCTTGCACTTTCTTAGTACAATGGCCCCGTGTAAGCGTAAAACGCAGCTGCGTATATAAAGGCCGCCATCTCAACGAACTGCCGCTCACACAAATAAGCGGCAATCACTGTGCTGCCGTGGGATGTGGCAACTCCCATTGCGAACAATCTTGCAGGCCTGAGCGGTTACTTCCTCATTGTCCCATGCGCAATCTTTTTGGAGAAATATCTATTGGCCATCACGGCAAGTGCGACATTTCGCGCGCTCTTTCCGAAGCGAGGCGAAAATCGCCGCCGGGGGTATGGTTTTGTCCGCTTTTGTGATACCGTTTCCGTCAATAAGAGGAAAGGCGGCGAGTGAGCTATGGCAGCGCAATACGGCTACATCCGGGTATCCAGCGCGGAACAGAACGAGGCCCGGCAAGTCATCGCCATGCGCGAGGCGGGACTGGACGGAAACCACATCTACATGGACAAGCAGTCCGGCAAGGACTTTGACCGCCCGCAGTATCAGCGGCTGGTAAGGCGGCTCCGCCCCGGCGACCTGCTCTGCGTGCAGAGCATCGACCGACTGGGGCGGAACTACGAGGAGGTGCGGGAGCAATGGCGGGTGCTGACCAAGGAAAAACGGGTGGACATCCGGGTTTTGGATATGCCCCTGCTGGACACGCGGCAGGGCAAAGACCTGATGGACACCTTCATCGCCGATCTGGTTTTGCAGATCCTGTCCTTTGTGGCCCAGAGCGAGCGGGAGAGCATCAAAAAGCGGCAGGCGGAGGGCATTGCGGCGGCGAAGGCGAGGGGCGTGAAATTCGGCAGGCCGCCCCTCCCTCTGCCCGAAAATTTCCACGATGTCCACCGGGACTGGCGGGCGAAAAAGGTCACGCTCCGTCAGGCGGCGGAGCGGTGCGCCATGCCCGAGGGGACGTTTTACGCCAAGGCGGTGCGCCTTGAGCGGGAGAACACCATATAAATGAAAATATAAATAAAAAGCAGTTTGGAAAGGTACAGGTTTGCAAA
>ERZ838577.573-NODE-573-length-56610-cov-13.659765_pt1 | contig 56610 bp, 42 predicted proteins | sample MGYA00519682_ERZ838577 | MGnify/ENA primary metagenome ERZ838577 (study PRJEB31850, sample SAMEA3708838) | human gut metagenome | biome: human gut; feature: human-associated habitat; material: faeces | place: China | collected 2014 ...
CGTCACGCCGATGGTACTGCGCGAGTGGGAGAGTAGGTAGTCGCCGTTTTAACAGGAGCCCTGAGGCAGAAATGCTTCAGGGCTTTTTTTGTGTCTGTACGCCTGCGTCCGTTTCCGCAGCAGGCCGCTTCTTCTTTCTGCTGCCGGATTCTTTCCTTCCTTCCTTCCTTCCTTCCTTTTCCCCTTGCTATCCTTTGTTTTCTTACCGTTCACCCGAACGGCCTTCAGAAATGCGCCTGGAGACGTTTTCTCCGCAAAGGAGAATTCATTCTTTATCGGAATCTTCGGATGCTCTCAGAACGCACGAAAATCCCTCTGGGAGAGTGGCTACTTTAGCATGTTGTGTTTAGTAGGATTTTCAGAGAAGAACATAAAAAAAGCCGGAGTATTTACCCCGGCTTGTGAAAATATCCATTAGAGATTTTATTTCTCTACGTTGTCTTTGCTTGGATGAGGATAGTCAATCGTGTAATGAAGCCCTCTACTCTCTTTTCTTTCCATTGCCTGGCGAGTAATCAGGTAACCTACATTAATCATGTTACGGAGCTCGCAAATCTCTCTGGAAGCCTTTACACGTTTAAACAGGCGCTCTGTTTCTTCATAGAGAATATCCAGACGGTTCCATGCACGCACCAGACGGAGGTTGCTTCGTACAATACCTACATACGACTCCATAATCTGATTGACTTCTTTCATACTTTGTGTAATCAGAATTCGTTCTTCGTTACTGATAGTGCCTTCTGCATTCCATTCCGGAATATCTTCGTTGAAATCGTAACGGTCGAGTACACTGAGTGCGTGTTTAGCGGCAGAGTCCGCATAAACAATGGCTTCTATCAGTGAATTGGATGCAAGGCGGTTGCCTCCATGCAATCCAGTGCAAGAACATTCTCCCAAAGCATACAGGCGCTTGATGCTGGATTGTCCGTCCAAATCAACCTTGATACCTCCACACAGATAGTGGGCAGCCGGTGCTACCGGGATATAGTCTTTCGTAATATCAATACCCAGGCTCAGGCACTTTTTATAAATATTGGGGAAATGTTTTTTTGTTTCTTCCGGATCTTTATGCGTAACATCCAGGTATACATGGTCTTCACCACGTTGTTTCATTTCATTATCTATGGCACGTGCTACGATGTCACGAGGAGCCAATGAAAGACGCGGGTCGTATTTTTGCATGAATTCTTCACCCGACAAGTTTCTCAGTACACCTCCATAACCTCGCATAGCTTCTGTGATAAGGAAGCTGGGACGGTCGCCCGGGTGATACAAGGCAGTAGGGTGGAATTGTATGAATTCCATGTCCTTGACAACTCCTTTGGCACGATATACCATGGCAATGCCGTCGCCTGTAGCAACCAATGGGTTGGTGGTGTGGGTATAAACCGCTTCACATCCTCCAGTGGCCATGACGGTGATTTTAGAAAGGAATGTATCCACCTCTCCTGTTTTTTCATTCAGCACATAAGCACCAAAGCATTTGACTCCCGGCGTGTGACGCGTAACGATAATTCCTAAATGGTGCTGGGTGATGATTTCTACTGCATAGAAATTACTGAAGACGGTGATATTGGGATGACGTTTTACTTCTTCTATCAGGCTGGTCTGTATTTCAGCACCAGTATTGTCTTTATGATGGAGAATACGGAATTCAGAATGTCCACCTTCTTTGTGTAGGTCAAACTCTCCGTTGTCTTTCTTGTCAAAGTTTACTCCCCATTTAATTAACTCTTCTATTTGAGAAGGCGCATTGCAGATAACCTTTTCTACAGCGGCAGGATCGCTGATCCAGTCTCCTGCAACCATGGTATCGTGGATATGTTTTTCGAAATTATCCACCTTCAGGTTGGTTACTGAAGCGATGCCTCCCTGTGCATAGTAGGTATTCGCTTCTTCCAGTCCGGCCTTGCAGATCAGTGCAACCGAACCTTTATGCGCCACTTTCAGCGCAAAGCTCATTCCGGCAATTCCTGAACCGATAACGAGAAAATCGAATTTTCTTATCATAAGATTGGGTATTATAACGCAAAACTACAAAAAAGTCAGTTATATGATGCTCAAAAGCATTCTTTTTTGTATGTCTCTGTAGATTGATTTTTAAAATACTTAAAGATGCGTTGGAGATGTTTTGTTTTCAAGCAGAATTTCTTATCTTCACGGGAAATTAAATCAAAAAATCAGACAATGAATCGTACTTTTCAATCAAAAGTTGGTTGGTGGTATTGGATAGTGATAGGAATAACTTCTGTGTTGTTATTCTTTTTTTTCTGGGAACATTATCTGCTGTGTACAATTCTGTGTGCAACTGTAGTGATTTTTGAAATCGAGATGCTGATTCATACGCAGTATGTAATTACAGGAGATGGCTGGCTGAAAGTAGAGACCGGACGGTTTATCCCCAATGCTTCACTTGAAATAGATCAGATTCTTCGTATACGGAAAGTCCGTTCGATGACTTTCTGGCAACCTGCTTTGTCGTTCGAGCGGCTTGAAGTCGTTTTTAAAAAACATGGAAAGGTCCGCTCCATTTCTCTTTCTCCTAAGAATCAGGAAGATTTTATCCGTTGCCTGTTGAAAAAGAACGAGGCAATTCAATTTTATGATTGAGACAAATAATTAACTGATAAAAATACTATGGTACGTGAGTTTAAAATCCGCAGAACTCCTTTTAAAGTGTGGTTAGGAGTCATTATTGTGATTGTGGCCATTGTGCTGATGGCTTTGCATACAGAAAACTATTGGAATTTGATGCCGATTGTGCTTCCCGTTTTATTGTTGATTGATGAGCAGATGACGCGTATTCTGGTACAGGAAAACGGGGATATTTGGTTGAAAAGAGGCTTCAGTGGCAGTATCAAGGCGTATGGAGTAAGACGGATTGCATTGCGTAAGAAAGATTCGTTGCTGAAAGGAAGAATTACCATATATTATACGAAAGGGTTCATTAATTTTGACCCGGCCGATTTAAAAGGATTTGTGGCTTGTGCGAAAGAACGCAACCCTCATGCAGACTATCGTGAAGAATAATCATTTCTAAAATTTGAACGGATTATGAAGTATCAATTGGCTATAATTGGTGGTGGCCCGGCTGGATATACAGCTGCTGAGATGGCCGGAAAAGCAGGACTGAGTGTAGTTTTGTTTGAAAAGAACAATGTGGGCGGAGTTTGTCTGAATGAGGGATGTATTCCCACAAAGACCTTGCTGTATGCGGCAAAAGTACACGATACGGCTTTGCATGCATCAAAATACGGTGTCAATGTGAAAGAGGTTTCAGCCGATTTAGGAAAGATTATAGCCCGGAAAACGAAGGTGGTCAGAAAATTGGTACTGGGTATCAAGGCAAAGCTCACGGCACAGAAAGTTACTTTGGTGCAGGGGGAAGCTTACATTCAGGATGCACATACTGTTCGTTGCGGTGAGGAGTTGTATGAATGTGAACAGATGATAGTATGTACAGGCAGTGCGACTTTTATTCCTCCGGTAGCAGGACTTGATTCGGTGAGCTACTGGACACATCGGGAGGCTTTGGACAATAAAGAAATCCCTTCTTCTTTAGTCATTGTAGGAGGAGGAGTTATCGGTATGGAATTTGCTTCGTTTTTCCACAGTTTAGGCGTGAAAGTAACGGTTGTGGAAATGATGGATGAAATTTTAGGAGGAATGGACAAGGAGCTGTCAGGGCTTCTACGGGCAGATTATGCCAAGAGAGGAGTGAAGTGCTTACTGAATACGAAAGTAACCGGAGTGATACAGAAGGAAGACGGAATAGAAATAGAATATACCTGCGGAGAAGAAAAAAGCACAGTTTGTGCCGAAAAACTGTTGATGAGCGTAGGACGCCGGCCGGTTATGAACGGATTCGGATTGGAAAACCTGAATCTGGAACTTACAGCACGTGGAACGGTGAAAGTAGATGAACATCTGCAATCTTCTGTGCCGGGAGTATATGTGTGCGGTGATTTGAATGGAGTATCTTTGCTGGCTCATACGGCTGTGCGTGAAGCAGAGGTGGCAGTTCATCATATTTTAGGAAAAACAGATGCCATGAGCTATCGTGCCATACCGGGAGTTGTTTATACCAATCCAGAAATTGCTTCTGTCGGTTGTACGGAAGAGTCACTTACACGCGAAGGCCGTGCCTATCGTGTAGTAAGCTTGCCAGCAGCCTATTCGGGCCGTTTTGTGGCTGAAAATGAAGGAGTGAATGGGGTCTGCAAGGTACTGGTGGGAGAAGATGAAGAAATTTTAGGAGTACATTTGCTGGGAAATCCGGCTTCTGAATTAATTATTCAGGCAGGAATGATGATAGAAGACAGGCGTAAACTTTCAGAATGGAAAAAGTATGTCTTCCCACATCCTACGGTAGGCGAAATCTTTCGCGAGTTATAAATTGAAGTGTTGAATGAAACGGATAAGCGGAGTATTATTTTTTTTATTTCTTTGGGCTGGTTTTCTTCATGCCCAGACGTTGTTAACAGATGAGTTAAACAAGTTAATATCTTCCGACCCCTTGTTGAAAACCTCGGAAGTAGGTATTGTGGTTCATGATTTAACCGCAGGCAAGGAGCTTTATAGCTATCAGGCAGACAAGTTGTACCGGCCGGCTTCTATTGAGAAAGTGGTTACTGCAGTAACGGCTTTGGATGTATTAGGAAAGGATTTCCAGTTTCAGACAACACTTTCGTACGACGGTGTGATGGAAAAAGGAATCTTGAAAGGAAACCTGTACGTAAAAGGAGGTTTTGACCCGGAGTTTATGGAGTTGGATATGGACTTTCTGGTCAGAGCCGTGAAAGAGGCAGGCATACAAGCTATTTCCGGAAAACTTGTGGGTGATGTTTCTTTGATGGATTCCATATACTGGGGAGAGGGCTGGTCATGGGATGATACTCCGGAAGCTTTCCAACCTTATCTTTCACCGCTTATGCTGAACAGGGGATGTGTGGATATTAAGGTATCTCCTGCTGCCAAAGGGAAGGCCGGAACCGTGGAAATTACTCCGGAATCAGATTATTATCAGTTGAACAATCGTTCTATAAGTCTGCACCCCGAAGCTGGAAAACTGAAAATAACGCGTGACTGGCTCACAAACGGCAATACGATAGATGTGTCCGGATGTGTTTCTTCTGTTCGTAAGCGTACGCTGAATCTGTATGATTCCAAGCGATTCTTTATGGATACGTTTTGTTATAAGCTTAACAAAGAAGGGCTGTCCGTATCGAAAGACAGTATTTTCTTTTTAACCGCTCCTGATAGTACACAATGGATTTACACTTGCCGCCGTCCGGTGGAGGAAGTGTTGAAGCGTGCCTTGAAAGAAAGTGACAATCTTTCTGCGGAGGCCTTGTTTCGTCAGTTAGGGCAAATGAACGGGAAACATACTTCACACATCTCTTTTGGGGACTGTCAGGTTGTAATAGGGAGATTCATGCGCAATGCCATTGGGCATGACCCCAAGGAGTATCGAATTGTAGATGGTAGTGGAGTTTCGTTGTATAATTATGTGTCTCCCCGTTTGATATTGGCTTATCTGAACTATGCTTATCGTCATCCGTCCGTGTTCCAGACTTTCTATGACTGCCTGCCCGTAGCAGGAGTTGATGGTACGCTTCAGGGAAGAATGCGTACGGGAAAAGCCTTCCGTAATGTAAGAGCAAAGACCGGAACTGTTACGGGAATCAGTTCATTGGCTGGTTATTTGACATCCGTGAACGGGCACAAAATTTCTTTTGTTATCATTAATCAAAATGTATTGAAAGCTCGTCAGGCCCGTAAACTGCAGGATAAAATTTGTGAGTTATTGATACAGCTAAATTGAGTGAAAAAGTCTGCTGAAACGTATTTTTAGTAGGAAAAATCAATAAATACACAAGAAGTAGCACAATTTTATAGGTTTTGTGAACAAATATTGTACCTGGATTTCGGCTAACTTTTGTATTTTTGTCTGCGTAGAGAGAAAGAACTTTAAACAATAATATAAAGTTGTTCTCTGTTTTTCGGGGAACAACGGGAGATTTTAAAATTTATAATTATTATGGTAAACTTTTCACTTGAAGGTAAGGTAGCCCTTGTAACAGGTGCTTCTTACGGTATCGGTTTTGCTATTGCTACAGCTTTTGCTAAAGCGGGTGCAACTATCGTGTTTAACGACATTAAACAGGAACTGGTTGACAAAGGTTTGGCTGCATACAAAGAAGAAGGTATCAATGCACACGGTTATGTATGCGACGTAACTAACGAAGATGCCGTAAATGCAATGGTTGCACAGGTAGAAAAAGAAGTAGGTGTAATCGATATTCTGGTAAACAATGCAGGTATCATCAAACGTATTCCGATGTGTGAGATGTCAGCTGATCAGTTCCGTCAGGTTATTGACGTGGATTTGAACGCACCGTTTATCGTTTCAAAAGCTGTTATTCCTAGCATGATTAAGAAAGGTCACGGAAAGATTATCAACATCTGTTCTATGATGAGTGAGCTGGGGCGTGAAACAGTTTCTGCATACGCTGCAGCAAAAGGTGGTTTGAAAATGTTGACTCGTAACATTGCTTCTGAATATGGTGAATTCAATATCCAGTGTAATGGTATCGGCCCGGGTTACATCGCTACTCCTCAGACTGCTCCTTTGCGTGAACGTCAGGCTGACGGTTCTCGTCATCCGTTCGATGCATTTATCGTGGCTAAGACTCCGGCTGCTCGTTGGGGAACTCCGGAAGATTTGATGGGTCCTGCTGTATTCCTGGCTTCTGACGCATCTAACTTTGTAAACGGTCACGTATTGTATGTGGACGGTGGTATTTTGGCTTATATCGGTAAACAGCCTAAATAAATTACATTTATTTTGTAGATAGAATGTCATTCTGGGAGGGTTTGTACTTTCCCAGAATGACTTTTTGGTAATAGATAAAGATAATATTATGAGAAAGACTTTGTTTGCTGCCGCTGCTTGTGCCACTGTATTGTGGACCGGATGTAGTAAATCAGAATCTGTCACAGTGACAATTGCTAACCCCTTGGCTATAGAACGTACAGGGGAAATGGTAGAAATTCCCGTAAATGATATTTATACGCAGCTGAATCTTTCTGACACTGCACAGTTTGTAATCTATGATGAGAAAGCCCAGGAGGTTCCTTATCAGCTGACATACGATGAGAAAGTGATATTTCCCGTGTCTATCGCTTCAAAAGCTTCTGCAAACTATACAGTGCAGCAGGGAACACCTTCACTGGTTAATGCGGTAGTGTATGGCCGTTGCTATCCGGAACGTCTAGATGACATTGCCTGGGAGAATGACCGTGCGGCTTATCGTGCATACGGCCCGGCTTTGCAGAAGAGCGGAGAAAAAGCTTATGGATATGATGTCTTTACAAAGAGCGTAGAAGAGCTCGTTGTAGAAGACCGTTATGCAATGGAGCTGGATTCTGCCTCACGTGCGGAAATCAAAGCGTTGAGAGAAGCCGGAAAGAAGGCGGAAGCAGACAGCTTGTCGCGTGCTATTTCTTATCATATAGACCATGGTAACGGAATGGATTGCTATGCGGTTGGTCCTACTTTGGGAGGCGGTACTGCAGCTCTGATGCCGGACTCTGCAATTGTATATCCTTATTGCTACAAGGATTTTGAGATTTTGGATAACGGACCTCTCCGTTTTACCGTGAAACTGGTATTTAATCCTTTGGTGGTAAAGAACGATTCAAATGTGGTAGAAACTCGTATCATACAGCTTGATAAAGGCTCTCAGCTGAACAAGACTACGGTTTCATACGAATATCTGACGCAGGCTACTCCGGTAGCAGCAGGATTGGTGCTTCATGCGGCAAATCCTGAAGGATATGCGTATGATGCAGCGAAAGGATATATCTCTTATGCAGACCCCACGACGAATGCTGAAGCTGGCAACGGTATTGTATATGTAGGAGCGGTATTCCCTGCTTCGGTACAGACTACTACACAGTTGTTTGAAAAACCGGCAGGCGATGCACTGGGACATGTATTGGGTATTTCTACGTATGAACCGGGTAATGATTTTGTATATTACTGGGGTTCAGGCTGGAGCAAATATGGTTTCGAAAAAGCAGAAGACTGGACCAATTACTTGAAGGATTATGCTGAGAAAGTACGTAATCCGCTGGTGGTGACCGTTCAGAAATAAAAGTCTGTAACAGGAAAGATATAAAGATATAAGGAAAACCGACAGTGCCGAATGACCGTTTGGGGAGATTGGGTTCTGTCGGTTTTTATTTTGTCAGTACTATACTGAAAATACTGCAGTACTTTCAGGGCAGTACTGTAGTACTTTCGGCAGTGTACTCCAGTACTTTCAAGGAAGTACTGGCATGACGAAGGAGAGTCTTTTTTTCAACGGCTGATATTAAGGAAATACCTTAAACTCGTAGCCTTCTGCAAGCAGCCACTCAATGGAGCGGGGAAGAGCATATTTAAGGTTTTCTTCCGATTTCAGGGAGTCATGGAACGTGATGATAGAACCGTTCCGGGCATATTTCTTTACCTTTTCAAATACTTGCGGACCATTGAGCCGCTTGCTGTAGTCTCGCGTAACCAAATCCCACATCACAATCTGGTATTTCTTTTTCAACACATGGTATTGCATCCACCGCATGTGCCCGTGAGGAGGACGAAATAAGTTGGTCTGCAAATAAGCGTTGGCCTTATCGGTATTGGCCAGATAATTCTGGCTTAAAAATTCGAATCCTCGTATATGGTTAAAAGTATGGTTTCCGATACGATGTCCGCGTTCCACTACCATCTGGAATTCTTTGGGATGCTTCCTTACATTATCGCCCACCATGAAGAAGGTAGCTTTAATTCCATATTTGTCCAGTAAATCAAGTACCCAGGGAGTAATCTCAGGTATGGGGCCGTCATCAAAAGTGAGGTAGACAGCTCTTTCGTTTTTATCCATGCGCCAGAGAGCTTTTGGATAAAGCAGACGGATAAATTGTGGAGGTTGTTCTATGAACATGTTTTTCGTCGTTTTAAGAGGTTTGTTTTGCAGAAAGAATTAAAAGAAAGAATGTCATTCTGAACCGGCAAAGGTGGTAATATTCTCTGTGGTGTTCAGAATGACATTCTGTATCTGATACATTCAGTCTCTGTATTATTGAGCAGGAGCGCTGTTACCTACTCGTTTTTCCAGCAGTTTATACAGCTGGTCGAACTTTTGCGCATAATGCAAAGCAGATTTGTTTTCTTCGCCTGTCTTGCTGTTCTTCATTTGCGCCATGGTCTTGCATACATCATCCAGGATATAGAAATAACGCATGCAGTTTTCGTATGAACTTGCGAAACGGGCATCGTCCAGACTCAAATACCAGGTAGCATATTCTACTGCATTGTTGGCCAGTTCATTGAGAATCTTTTCAGCTTTCTCCGTTTGTCCCAATGCCAGGTAGTTTTCTGCCATTTCCTTGGAGCTGCTCATCAGGTAATCGTGCGGAACGGTGGTCGAAGGAATCACTTTTTCGCAATAATCCAATGCTTTCAGTGCCTTATCCTTCTTGCCTTCCTTAATCAACTGGCTGGTTAGCTGTACGAACATGCGGCGATGAGTATCGCACATGCGTAATACCGTTTCATCCAGGTAAATGTCAGGGTTGTCAATGCCGCCGAACTTGAACTTGTTCATCAGGTTGTCGTACATCTTTTCGCTGTCGAGTCGTCTGCCTAATTTCGCATTGTCAAACGGAGTGATGCGATAAGCCAGACCTTCCTGCAAGAAGTTATTGGTCAGGTTCAGGTGATTGTCAGAACCCACAGTGATAGCCATGTACATCGGACGTTCCCAGTTGGTATTGGCCAACATTTCCAACATCATCAGTTCGCTCTTATACAGCACTCGTTTTCCTTTCAGCGAGATATGCATGTATTCCGGAATAGAATCAGGTGTCAGCATACCCGAACGTTTGATGGCTTCCTTATCCAGTTTTATGACGATACTGTCGGTCGGAATCATCTGTAAGTCTTCTTTCGGTGAGCGTACCCAGTGTTCCAGGATGTTTTTCAGTTCGTATGGATTATCTCCAAACTCCTTGGCTGCCTCTTCCGGGTTCTTTTTGTAGAATTCAAGAATGGTCGGCATGGCATCAGGACGTACGTACACCGCTTCGTTGTGACCGGATACATAGTCAATACGATCCCAGTTGATAGGTACTGAAGGAGAGTCGTATGCCGGACGGCGCATCTGGTCGATGTACCAGTCAGTCTGCAGGTAACTCAGGTTGCAGACACGTACATCCGTGCGTACACCTTCTGTTTCCTGATTATACCACAAGGGGAATGTATCGTTATCACCGTTGGTAAAGAGAATCGGATTTCCTTTTTCGGGTACAGAGTTCAGGTAGTTCTGTCCGAAATCGCGGCATGTATAGCGGTTGCTGCGGTCGTGGTCATCCCATGTTTGGCTTACCATTTGCACGGGCACCAGCAAGCAGACCACACTGGCTAAGATAGCCGCAGGCTTTTCATTGATTTTCTTGCTCAGGTATTCGGCTATGGCTGCTACTCCCAGTCCAATCCAGATGGCAAATGCATAGAACGAACCGGCGTATGCATAGTCTCGTTCACGAGGCTGCTGCGGTGTCTGGTTCAGGTAAAGCACGATGGCCAGACCGGTCATAAAGAAGAGGAAGAAGACAATCCAGAACTGCTGGATACCCTTTTCTCCCTTATAAGCCTGCCAGAACAGACCGATAAGTCCTAAAATCAACGGTAAACAGTAGAATACGTTGTGTCCTTTATTATTTTTCAGTTCACTTGGGAGCAGCGTCTGGTCGCCTATCAATATGTTGTCGATAAATGAAATACCGGTTATCCAGTTTCCATGTTCGATTTCTCCTTGTCCCTGAATGTCATTCTGACGTCCGGCAAAGTTCCACATGAAATAACGCCAGTACATGTAGTTCAACTGGTAGATGAAGAAGAACTTGATGTTATCCCATTGTGTCGGAATCTTCACCATAATCATCTCTCCACACTGGTCGTAGGGAACCTGACGTCCTTCTACTCCTCCCAGCCAGTCTTCGTAGGCCTGTGCATGTGCATCGCTGTACATACGTGGGAACAACATGTTTTGAGCGTATTTATACTCTGTTTTATGACGTACAATTTCGTAGCTGTCCTTTTCATCCGGACGTTCCTTTTCTTTCCGCTGGTATACCGGAGCACCTTCTTCCACATCGTACACGCATCCTCCTTCAGTAGGTTTCAGTGCTGGTTTGGAGGCATAAGTCTGTCCGTAGAATAATGGGCGGGTACCGTATTGTTCACGACCTAAGTATTCTCCCAAAGTAAAGATGTCTTCCGGAGAGTTCTGGTCCATTGGCGTATTGGCCGAAGAACGGATGACAATGACTGCATACGAAGAATAACCTACCACAATCATCATCATGGCCAGCAGACTGGTATTCAGTGTGCGTGCGCTGACACGGTATTTTTCACCGATATTGGCAAAGAGGTAAATTGCTAAAATAGCCAGTACGATGATGCCGATGAAGACACTGCTCCAGCCGTGTCCGTAGAACGGAATACCCAGCAAACCGACAGTGGTCAGGAAAGAGATATTCATCCGCTTGCGGCTTTTCACGGTGTAGCTTTCGTATACACCCCAGATGATGCTTGCAGCCAGAATAATCATGTAAATAATGACACCCGTATTAAATGGCAGGCCGAAGTCGTTGACAAACAACAGCTCAAACCATCCGCCTACCTTCACAATACCCGGCACGATGCCATACAATACGACAGCTACCAGAATCATGGAACCAGCCAAGGCTATCAGACTGCCTTTCAGGTTGGCGTTGGGGTTTTTCTTGTAATAATATACCAGTACGATGGCCGGAATACAAAGTAAGTTCAGCAAGTGTACACCGATAGACAATCCTGTGAGGTAAGCAATCAGAATCAGCCAACGGTCGCTGTGAGGCTCGTTAGCCCGATTCTCCCACTTCAGAATCAGCCAGAAAACAACGGCAGTGAAAAGGCTGGAATATGCATATACTTCACCTTCTACTGCACTGAACCAGAATGTATCACTCCATGTATAAGCCAGTGCACCTACCAGACCAGCTCCCATGATGGTAATCAGCTTGCCCGTAGTCATCTCTTTGTCATCGGGGCAAATCAGTTTCTTGGTCAGGTGAGTAATACTCCAGAATAGGAACAGGATACATGCCGCACTCATCAGGGCACTCATTATGTTCACCATTTTAGCCACTTGAGTCGCATCGCTGGCAAATTGGCTGAACAGGTTGGCTGTCAGCATGAAGAAAGGTGCGCCAGGAGGATGTCCTACCTCCAGTTTGTATCCGGTGGTAATGAATTCCGGACAGTCCCAGAAGCTGGCCGTCGGTTCAATGGTCATGCAGTAAGTAAATGCAGCCACCGCAAAAGTAAGCCAGCCTACCAGATTGTTAATCTTGTTGTACTGTTTCATGAATTATTTTAGTTTCTCGTTAAAATTCAATGCGGCAAAGATAGCAAACATTTGCTAATCAAGTCCCAAAAGTAAATGATAATGTTGCAAAAGGCGTTAAAAGCAGCCTTCTACTCTTCATGATGATGGCATTTTAATATTCGATGAGGCAGGTTGCCGTGTCCTAACAGTTCGATAGGACATTCAAAATGTGCTTCCAGCCATTCGGCGGAGACTTCCGTATCCGGATGGTAATCCAGCGTGCCGTTTACACAGGCAATGCTTTTTACGTTTTGCAGGATGGTGCCGATATCGTGACTCACCAGCACGATGGCGCATTCCTTGTTAATTTCTTCCAACAGCGCATAAAGACGAGCCTCGAAACGCTTGTCAATGTATGTGTTGGGTTCATCCAGAATGACGACTTCCGGATTGGAGACGAGTGCGCGCCCCAATAAAGCCCTTTGCAGCTGTCCGCCACTTAATTGTCCGATGGCTCTTTGTTCCAAGCCTTCCAGTCCCATGCGGGCAATGGTTTCACGTACTTTGTCATGCTGTGCCTTGGAGAATGAGCGGAACAATGATTTTTGTTTATTTAATCCGGAAAGAACCACTTCGTACACCGAGATGGGAAATTTCTTGTCTATAGTGTTGTATTGGGGCAAATACCCCATTGTAATCTCATTCACCTCCTTTCCCTGATGAAAAAACTGAATTGTTCCAGCCGAAGGCTTTAGTAAGCCTAAAATAATTTTCATCAAGGTGGTTTTTCCTCCTCCGTTCGGGCCGATTACTCCAAGAAAATCCTTTTCTGCAATTTCCAGGTTGATATGTTCCAGCACTTTTTTCTGGTCGTATGCAGCGGCAATCTCAGTCAGTCTGATAAGAGGTTGGTTCATGAGGATAATTTTTAGTTATTGTTTTTTGCTTAATGATTTGGCTATGTGAATCATTTCTTTGTTCCAGTCATAGCTTAACGGATTGATAGGGACGATTTTTAGTCCCAGTTCCTGCGCGATTACTTCCGCGTTACGCTGGTCGAATTCCTGTTGCACGAATACGACTCTTACCTGTTTCTGCTTGCAGGTTTTCATCAGTTCCTGCAGATGACTCGGTGAGGGTTCCTTTCCTCCTTCCTCGATACTGATTTGCTGCAGGCTGTAGTCTCGGGCAAAGTAACTTAATGCCGGATGGTAAATCAGGAAACAATAGTCAGCGTTTGTCAAATAACTTTGCATCTCACGTTCAGTACGGTTGATGACCTGTTGCAGGCTGTCCAATCGTGTCTGATAGTAAGTTTGATTGTCCGGGTCTATTTCGGACAATGCCTTGCAGATGTTAGAGGAAATGATACGTGCATTCGAAACCGAATTCCATATATGAGGTTCTACTCCGTCTATATTTCCATGCGTATGGGCATGCGGATGTATTTCATGAATGAGATCGACTCCTTGCGACATGTCATAAAAAGGCAGTTTGGGCGTATTGGCTTGCAATCTTTCTGCCCATGCCTGTTCAAACCCGATATGGCCGATACGCAGATAGGCTTTGCTTCGTGCCAGTTCGACGAGTTGCTGGGGAGTAGGGTCGTATATTTCCGGATTAGCTCCTTTGGGAACGATACTGACCACCTGGAATTTGTCTCCAGCAATGGCTTCTGTGAAATATCGTAACGGTTCAATGGTTACTGTCAGAGTAGGGGCGTCTTCTTTTCCTTGCTTTCCCGTACAAGATACGGTGAGCAGCAGGATACTTATCAAAGTAAAAAAATATTTTTTCATTCGTTTGTGTCGTATTGAAAGTGTGATACAAATATAGTAGTTTCTTTTGGTAGCGGGAGACTCCTTTGTTTATTTTTAGGTTCTTTCTTTGGTTGCCCGAAGAATTTCTCTTTTACCTCCTGGAGGGCCAGGGAGCCGCTCCACGGTGAAACCAGCTGCCTGCAACATTCTCCTTACCACTCCTTTTGCGCAGTAAGTAGTCAGGATTCCACCGGGATTCATCTGGCGGTACAAGTTGTCAAAAAGTGGCTGACTCCACATCTCAGGCTGCTTTTCGGGAGCAAAGGCATCAAAGTAGACCACATCATAACATTCACTGAATGAGAAGTGAGTGAAATCACCTTCTATCTTGTGGAGCGTGAAATAGGGTGAGATTTTTACTTCCTGGTTCCAGGAAGCAGTGTGCAGTGCATAGAATTTCTCACACTCTTCCGGAGCGATTGTTTCCGGATAGGCAAGTTCGCGTACAATATCTTCCGAAAGCGGGAATCGTTCAATGCTGGTAAAGTGAATGGCTCTTTGGTTTTTTTCTGCTTCCAGCAAGGTCAGAAAGGCGTTCAGTCCTGTACCGAAACCGATTTCAAGTACACGGGGATTTGCCGCCTGAGCGTGATTCAATCCCATTTGAATAAAAATATGTGCAGACTCGGTCAATGCGCCTTTTACGGAATGATAATGTTCATTCAATTCAGGAACGTATAATGTATTGCTTCCGTCGGCAGTGGGTTCGAGTGTAATCATCTTTCTATCAACAGTATTTCATTAAAAATCCGGTTATCCTTATTTATTGGGTTTTAAAAAGCTTTCCGGAAATATCACTTCTTGTTCTGTATGATTCTTAGTACGAATCCAAGTACGGAATCCCTTTTCTCCTTCTGTCAGTTCGATAATACGGGCTCCATTGGGTAGATTATTGTAAACCGTATTTCCACCGGTATAACGTCCGTAGGCTAAGAGAATACCTTGCCACATTACCGTGTAGTCATTGTCATGGTCATGTCCAACAAATACCCCTTTGATGTCTCCCATTTCTTTCATGGCAGTGAAAAGGCCTGAGTTTAAGGCTGGGGCACATGCTTTCTCTTTCCGGATACCAAATAATGCTGCATTTTCATAAGTTGCAGCCTGATTATATTCCGGCAAAGGAATATGGAAGAATGCCAGTGAAGGAACGGGAGTTCCACCGTTTGTCTGTGTATATTTTGAACTGTTCTCACGGTACCATTGAATCTGGTCGAAATCGATATAGTCATATCCTCCCACTTCTTTTATCTGCGAATAAGAATGAGAATCAAATACATAAAGGATTTCAGCGTCTTTCTGTCCATCAGATGATTTTACAGGCAGAATAAAGTTAGTTGTACCTGAGATGCCTTTTGTAGTGGCAGTCAAATTATATGGGATACTTTCAATGATTTTTAGTAGTTCTTCCCGAGAAAGCCCTTGTTCGTCATCGTGATTTCCAAAAGTAACGGCAAAAGGTATTTTTCTTTTTGAAATTTGTTCTAATACAGTACGCATACTTTCTTCTGCAGGCTTTCCGTAGATTACGTCACCGGTGAACATTACCAAATCTGGATTTTCGGCATTCAGCACTTCATTGATACGCTCAATGGCTACCTCTGCGCGTGGGTCATTAAAAATGTAGTGTACATCGGTAAACTGGACGATTTTGAATTTTCCGTTGGCATTGAACTTTAAGTTTTGTGCACAAGCCAGTGCAGTCATGCATAATAGGCAATAGATGCAAAGAAGTTTTTTCATGTTTTGTTAAATTTTTCGTAGATGATTTTCGGTAGTTTTCGCAAAGATAGTCATATCTTTTGAGCAAGGAAAATTTGCATTGGTTTTCTATCCGATGAATCGGAAGACTCCCAAAGCTGTGGCCACAATAATGGCATAGCGAGCTAGTTTGCCAATGGTCATGGCAATAGTGGTAATCCAGACATTGCCTCTCATAAATCCCAGTGCGATAAGCAGAGCATCCCCGATGACAGGAAGAAACGAGAAAAAAGCCATCCACGACCCTCTTCCGTGAATAAACCGGATGGCCTTGTCCATTTGTTTTTTGTCTACCTTGAAGTATTTTTCAATCCATTCCGTTTTCCCAATTCGCCCTATCCAGTAGCAGGTAAAGCCTCCAAGTGCGTTTCCGGCAGTAGTGAAGAGTGTGGACCACACGGGGTCGAGTCCTAACCCGATGCAGGCCAGTAGTACAACCTCCGAACTGAACGGCAAGATGGTTCCGGCCAGGAATGCAGAAAGAAACATTCCCCAGTATCCCCAATCTATCAGAAATTGAATAAATGCATCCATAAATTCATGATACATACGCAGGTCCAGATTCCAAGGGAGACCCAAAGAAAGATGCGGGTAAACCGGTTGAAGGTCAGTGCCAGTAAGTGACCACCCATGACGGAGCCTACGACTAATGTCATAAGAAAATAAGTATTGAAGTGTGAAGGCAGAAGCAGCATACAGGCCAATGTGCCGATTCCTGTAATTATCAGGACACGAAGCATGATGCGTGTTTGTACCTTGTCCTGGTAGCTATGCAGAATACATTCTACACTGCAGAGGGCTATGAATAAGATTGCAATGCCTCCCGAAACCAATTGCGACAAAGAGAGAATAGCGTAGTCTATTGGAGGGAAGTGAGCAAGTGCTTTGAAAGGTAGCCAGGTTTCTTCCACGTTTCCAGCATAAAGATGATAGGCTAATGCTATCCAATAAGGAACGAGGAGGCCGATGAGGCCTGCAAAGAATGTACGGAGGGTAAAAGCCCTCAAACCAATCATGTAGAAATAAATCAGCGGTACAAAGTAGAGTACCTGCGGAAGCAGAAAGCTGCTGATACCGAGACAGAGGAAGCAATGAAATACAGGAATCGGAGCATATACCGATTCATAGCTTCGGAATAAGTAAGAGAAAGAAACCGTAAACAGCAGCGGAATCCATTGCTCATGTGAATAGGTGTGCAGGAAAGGAAGTCCGCTTAAGAAGAAAAGAAATAGGGCCGCATGAAGTGTTGTGCGTGTCCGGATGAGTGAAAACGTGGTATTCAACTCAATCAGGCAGTAGACTATGGCTCCGTGAATGGCCAAAGAAAGTAAATCTGTCTTTTCCTGATAGGTGATACCATACATGATAAGACAGATGATAATGGTCACCGGAAGAGTAGCCCTTCCGGTGGCCAGTTCATATTGAAATCTATTTCGGGCAAGCATGTGTTACAGGTCAAACCCGATGTCTGAACGGAAATATTTTTTCTCGAAACAGATCTTACCTGCATTCTGGAAAGACTGTGCCAGAGCTTCTGCCTTGTTAGCTCCGTAGGAACTAACTGCGATCACTCGTCCTCCGGCAGTAACCACCTGTCCGTCTTTCAAGGCTGTTCCGGCATGGAATACGATACTTCCGCCTGCCTTTGCTTCTTCAATGCCCGTCATCGGGAATCCTTTTTCATAAGCTTCCGGATAGCCGCCAGATACCAGCATGACACAGACAGCTGAGCGCGGGTCAATTTCCAGAGTTTTTTCATTCAGGTTACCCTGAGCTACCCCTTCAAACAAGTCTACTAAGTCGCTCTTGATACGAAGCATGACACTTTCTGTTTCAGGGTCACCCATACGGACATTGTATTCGATTACCATCGGTTCACCTTTTACATTAATCAGTCCGAAGAAGATAAATCCTTTGTAATCGATACCTTCTGCAGCCAGTCCTTCAACTGTAGGACGGATGATACGGTCTTCCACCTTCTTCATCCATTCTGCATCAGCAAATGGAACCGGAGAAACAGAACCCATACCGCCTGTGTTCAATCCTTTGTCACCTTCGCCGATACGTTTGTAGTCTTTAGCTTCCGGCAGGATTTTGTAGTTCTTTCCATCGGTCAGTATGAATACCGAGCATTCAATACCGCTCAGGAACTCTTCGATAACTACTGTGGCAGAAGCATTTCCGAACATTCCGCCCAGCATTTCCTTTAATTCCTTCTTGGCTTCTTCCAAAGTAGGGAGAATCAATACACCTTTTCCAGCACACAATCCGTCGGCTTTCAGCACGTAGGGAGCTTCCAGTGTTTCCAGGAAAGCCAGTCCTTCTTCCAGGTTGGCTGCAGTTACGCTCTTGTATCCGGCAGTCGGAATATGATGACGCTGCATGAAACCTTTGGCAAATTCCTTGCTTCCTTCGAGTACGGCTCCAGCCTTTGACGGACCGATAACCGGTACCTGCTTCAATGCGTCATCGTTTTTGAAGAAATCATATACCCCCTTCACCAATGGGTCTTCCGGACCTACTACTACCATGTCAATGCCGTGGGCCATTACAAACTGCTTGATACCTTCAAAGTCATCGGCTTTGATAGCCACGTTTTCGCCTACTTCACGCGTACCGGCATTTCCCGGAGCGATGTATAACTTTTCAATTTTCGGGCTTTGTGCGATTTTCCATGCCAGTGCATGTTCGCGTCCTCCTGAACCTAAAAGTAAAAGTTTCATATATGTATCTGTTTTTTAGTCTATTATTTCAAATGGTCTTCAAAGTAGCGGGTGATGTGTTCGTGCAGGTGTACACGGTCACGTCCCATCATGTTATGTCCGTCTTCCGGATAAACGAAGAAGTCCGGATGGGTACCAGCTTCAATACAAGCTCTCAAGAATGAGTAGCTGTGCTGTGGAACACAAGTGGGGTCTGTACCTCCGATAATGATTTCCAGACGGCCTTTCAGGTTGCCGGCCTTCTGTTTCAAGTCGGAACCCTTGTATCCTTCCGGATTAGCTTCCGGAGTATCCATATAGCGTTCACCGTACATCACCTCATAGAACTTCCAGTCAATAACCGGTCCTCCAGCCACGCCTACCTTGAAGATGTCAGGATAAGTCAGCATCAGGTTGGTTGTCATGAAGCCACCGAAGCTCCAACCATGTACGCCGATTCGTTCACCGTCTACATAAGACAGTGATTTCAGAAACTCAGCACCTTTCACCTGGTCTTTCATTTCTTCTACTCCCAAGTGGCGGAATGTACAGTTTTCAAAAGCCAGTCCCCGGTTATCACTTCCCCGGCTGTCTACTGTCAGCATCACATACCCTTTCTGAGCCATGTATAAATCCCATCCTCTGGCATCGTAGAAACGCGTGTTGTGGATGAGCTGTGCGTGCGGTCCACCATATACGTAAATAATGGCCGGATATTTCTTGTTCGGGTCAAAGTCTACGGGCTTAATCAGACGATAATACAAGTCTGTTTTTCCGTCGGCTGCCTTAAAGGTACCAATGGTAATTTCCGGTAACTTAAACTGGCTGCTCATCGGGTCATCAGCTTTCAGTAATGTAGTTCCTTTCTTTCCGTTGGTAGGCAGCAAAGTAATTTCACGTCCTACTTGGAATGAAGAGAAGTTGTCAATCAGGTAGGTACCGCTTTCAGAGAGAGAAGCCCGGTGCATACCGTCTTTTTTTCCCAGTAATGTACGCTTTCCAGTTTTGACGTTGAGGCTGAACAGATTGGTTTGCAGCGGAGATATTTCTGTGCTACCGATAATAATTTCCTTCTTTCCTGCATTGAATCCAAGAATATCCTGAACCAGCCAGTCGCCTTGTGTCAAAGGAGTTACTTTCAGGTGTTCCAGATAGGTAGTGCCTTCCAGTTTGCCATTTTTCCATGTACCTTCTCCTTTTGCTTTCGTATCCATCAGATACAAGTGGTTGAAACCGTCGCGTTGACTCTGGTAAATAAATTTACTTTTGTCCCACGGCAAGAATACCAGCGGATGCTGAGGTTCTACGTATTTTGGGTTCTTCTCTTCATACAAAATCCCTTCTTTTTCGCCTGTGGCAGCCTGATAGCATACAAGTTGGGCATGGTTCTGGTCACGGTTCAGTTCGATGACATAAATATGCTGCTCATCGGGCGACCAGCTGACATTGGTAAAATAACGGTCGGTCGGGTCACCGGCCTGCAGGTAAATTACTTTTCCAGTCTTTACATCGTACACTCCTACCGTCACTTTGTGGCTGGTCATTCCTGCCATCGGATATTTGTCCGGCTCAAGAGTCGCGATACGGGTCGATGTATTTACCAGAGGATAGTCTGTGACCATACTCTGGTCCATGCGATAGAAAGCCAGATAGCTTCCTTTCGGGCTCCAGAATGTACCTTTATAAATACCGAATTCGTTACGGTGTACAGCTTGTCCGTAAACTACCCCTTCTTCTGTTTGTGAAGGATTAATCTGGTGACTTTCCTCCCCTTCGCCGGTTACAAACAAACCGTTACCGACGGTATAGGCCACTTTGTCATTGGTTTTGCAAAAGTCAAGATTGGTAGCTTTTTCGTTCAGGCAGGATATGTTCGTAATTTTTTTCTGTCCGAAGTCATATTCCACCCAATAGCTGTTCTGTTGAAATACTATGACTTTACGCTCTGCCCAAGGCAATGACGCCGACATCAGGCTGCGAAGCGGTTTTAGTTCGTGTGACAGCTGATAGGGCTTCTCTCCTTTTTCAATGGCCTGATTTATCTCTTCCAGTGTGACAAGTATGCTTTCCTTGCCATCTTTCAACCGAATGCTGCGGATGTTTTCCACATCCGCACGTACACACACATCTCCCCACCATTGCAGTCCTGGAATGTTTTCAGGGACCAGGTTGAAATAATTGTTTCCGCCCGGAATCACATCTTCCAGTGTATAGGCTTTCTTTTCCTGGGCAAAAGTGGCGAGAGTGGTCATACAGCACAAAAAGAATAAAAAGAATATACGTTTCATGTTCTGTCCGTTTTTAATCTTGTGAGTTACCTTCTTCCTCGCTGCGGCGTCTGTGCATGTAGCGTGGGGCAGGAGCCGCTTTCGGGCGTCCGTCGTCTGTAGAAGGACGCGGAGTGCGTGGCTTCGAATCTTCCTTATATTTGAATTCTTTACGGCGTTCGCGAGTGAATTCTTTTCCGTCGCCTGCTTTGCGTCCGCGGAATATTTCTTTGCGGTCAGCATCTTTACGGAATCCTTCTTTACGGTCGCTGCGGAAACCTTCTTTCCGTTCTCCACGACCTCCGTCTTTGCGCTCCTTACGGCCATATTCCACTTTTTCTCCCTGACGGCGTGGACGTGCCGGTCTTTCTTCACGTTTCGGCTTAAACTCCTTGTCACTGTTGTCGGAACGGAATTCCTTGTATTTTCCGTCAAACAACTGGTATTTGCGGAACTGACATTCCAATGCTCCATTAAACAAAGGCACTTTTATAGAAGCCTTCAGTCCAATCTGGTCAAAGCATTCGTCACGGTAGCTCAGAATCCAGGCGTCATTTCCTGTGAATGCATGTTTCAAGCGTTCACCAATCATTTGGTAAAGTCCCAGCAAATCTTCTGACGAGATACGCTCTCCGTAAGGAGGGTTGGTGATGATAATACTTTTCTGTGCAGGCTGTTCAAACTGCTGGAACGGTTGGATTTTCAGGATGACATCCTTGCTTACCCCTGCAGCTTTCACGTTATGTTGAGCAATTTCGTTTGCTTTCGGATTGTTGTCGTATCCATAAATCTTATGAGTAAACTCACGCTCCTGTGAGTCATCGTTGTAGATAGCATCAAACAAATCCTGGTCAAAGTCTTTCCATTTCTCGAATCCGAATTCTTTACGGAATACACCCGGAGCGATATTGCGTGCAATCAAAGCGGCTTCGATAGGTATAGTTCCTGAACCACACATCGGGTCTATCAGGTCACATTCACCTCTCCAGCCTGTCATCAGAATCATACCGGCTGCCAATACCTCGTTCAACGGTGCTTCCACCTGTTCCTGACGGTATCCTCTACGGTGAAGTGATTCACCTGAACTATCCAAGGCAAGTGTACACTCTTCCTCTGCAATATGGATGTGAATAGCCAAATCCGGGTTACTGATACGTACGGAAGGACGGTTGCCTGTCTTTTCGCGGAAATAGTCGACTACCGCATCTTTCACTTTGTATGCCACGAATTTAGAATGACGGAATTCATTAGAGAACACTACGGCATCTACCGAGAAACTACTCATGTTGTCCAGATAGTTTTCCCATGCGATACTCTTTACGGCCTCATACACTTCGTCGGCAGTCTTCGCAGTAAAATGTTTGATAGGTTTTAAGATACGGATGGCAGTACGAAGGCAGAAATTAGCCTTATACATCATGGCTTTGTCTCCGGTGAAAGAAACCATACGTCGTCCGATTTCAATGTTGCTGGCTCCTAATTCCGTGAGTTCCTGTGCCAGAACTTCTTCCAGTCCCTGGAAGGTCTTGGCGATAAGCTCGAATTCTTGATTCATCTTGATAAAATTACGTAATTTCAATTGATTGGGCAAAAATACGAAATTTCAGGTTGCTAGTCAACTGTGTATAAAGAAAAGATGGCTTATGAAATTATTTTCTCATAAGCCATCTTTATTTATCGGAACCTCTTAAATGTTACCAGCCCGGGTTGTTAGGAGCTAAGTTAGGATTGATAGAAATTTCATTGATAGGAATGGATAATAAGTAATGTTTAGGTTCTTCAAATACAGCCTGCGTTTTTACTCTTTTTCCATAAATATCCAATGCTCCTTCTGTGGTAAGGCCAAGTTCTTCTTTCATATCGTTTATTTGTTCTGTAGTATACAAACTAGCATCAGGAATAATACCAGCTCTTACTACTACACTAGCATCCAGTCGTTTACCACAAGCCCATCTTCTTAGGTCATCGTATCTATAACCTTCACCGAATAATTCAATACGGCGTTCTCTTCTGATTTCACGAATTAAATTAGCATTGCTACCCTTGATGTTTGGATATTCTTTTTCCAGTTTGGGATCAGCTACTGGGTTAACGGTCAATGGATGATTGAAACCAACGCGCTTTCTGAGTTCATTGATTGTTCTTCCAAGTTCTGTATTATCCAGTACTCCTAATTCTGCTCCTGCTTCAGCACGGATTAAAAGGATTTCTCCGTATCTGAAAATGGGAGCGTCAATGCTACCTTTATGGTGGTCTGAAGAAAACTCAGATGTTTTATAGAATTTTGCAATAGCATAACCTGTAGAAGAAGAACCATCCGCACCAGTTGCTACGATATTGGCAATATTGGATGCTTTACCGTGCAAATAATATGTATATTCTCCATCTTTCGGGGTAGCTATGGTTTGCAATAATCTAGGATCTCTATTTTCTAATTCTGCAATAATTCCCGTATGTGTGGTATGTCCTGCGCATCCGCATAGTGAAATTGGTTTTCCTGTAGTTGCGCATAAATAATCTTCTACTGCGTCTCTACTTGCGCCAATAGGAGTTTCTCCTACTCCGATTTGCCGGGTAACATTATTACCTTTACCTAAAGAAGGATCGTATTCTTTAGCCAAAATTACTTCTGGATTATTATTGTAATTTTCTTGTGTAAATAATTCATGATATGCCGTTTTAGGCGAACTTCCTTTAAATATAGAGTAACCATATTCTTCTTTCATCAATTCGCCTGCAGCGTCGTATGCTTCCTGCAAGAATTTTACGTCGCCTTCTATGTTATGATATCTTCTCCATGTACCTTCAAATAAGCACATTCTGGCTTTTAGTGCGATTGCTGCATCTTTTGAAACTCGGCTTACTCCCACTTTAGATTTAGGAGAAAGCAGATTGATGGCCTTTTCAATATTTAAAAGTAAGCTATCGGCAACAAGTATTCTGGAATCACGTCCTTTATACATTTCCTCATCACCAGGGTTCAAAACTGTGGTATACCAAGGTACATCACCATACACACTTAACTTATTAAAGTAATCTAAGCATTTAAAGAAGTAGATTTCTCCTGCATATTGATTCTTTTCAGCTTGAGTTGCTGGAGATGATTGATAGTTCATCAAGAAATCGTTGCATGCACGTATATTTTCCCATTGCCACTCTGTATCCTTGGCTTCTGTAGGAGCCACATGCAAGCCAAAACTTTTTACATTATATTCCCATGTAAAAATATTATCCGATTCAAATTCTTTTTCCAGCATACCAAAACTGTAAGACAAAGGATCACCATGACCTTTTATCAGTTTTGGATAGAAGTTGTTGCAATATTGTTGTAGAGCAGTACCAGTTGCAGTAGTGAAAAACTGATCCTTTGTTACTGAGTCTAACGGCTCCCTGTCAAGGTAGTCGCAACTTTGAAAGCTAAGTGCCAACAATGTGGCATATAATATAGTTTTTTTCATAATACAATAGCAAATTTAGAATGTAACATTAATACCAAATGAATAAGACCGGCAGAATGGATATTTCGTCATTCTTTCTTCCAGGCTACCATCATCTTTTGTATCGCCAGTTGCGTCTGGATCCAAGTATTTATATAAGCCGGTAGCTTCCCATAAGTTCTGTCCACTTGCGAAGATTTTCAGTTGTGAGATACCTAATTTGGATACCCATGATGTCGGTAAAGTATAACCGATTGTCAAATCTTTCAGACGGATATAAGATGCATCTTGCAGATATTTTGTTTGTATCTGACGGCTTCTTGTTGTATTTGTTGGTACAGGGAAATAGGCGTTAGGATTAGTTTCACTCCACACGTCATTAATATGTGTTTCATTTAATGCACTCCACCATTGTCCTGTGTAACCCCAGAAAACTGTGTTGTTATCTCCTAACCACAAGTCTCTTTTCATTACACCTTCAAATAAGGCGCGAACATCAAATCCTTTCCAGTTTAATCCTAAATTGATATTGAAACGGTATCTCGGTGTCTGATTGCCGATGATTTTTTTATCACCATGGTCATTTAATTGATTTTTTCCGTAAGTAATCACACCGTCACCGTTCAAATCTGCATATTTTATATCACCAGGAAGCCAAGTTCCGCTAATTTCTTTTTGGCGTACTTTCATTGTCTCAGCTTCTGCGTCATCTTTAATGAATCCTTCGGTTACGTATCCCCAAATGTCGCCTAAACGCTGGCCTTCATAGTAGTCACCAAGGTATCCAGTCGGATTGTCATATTTGGTAATGGTTGAATAACTGTCTGAAATACCAATTCCGATGTTATAATTTAAAGTAGAACCGGCTACATCGTTGATATTGTCATTCCAGTTAAGTGTCAACTCCCAACCATTTGTTCGCATATTGGCCAAGTTTTCTTTACCTCCTGTAGATCCCATTGTAGCAGGGTAGGCTTTGGATACGACCATATCATTTGTATAACGTAAGAAATAATCAAATGAAGCAGTTAGTCTGTTGTTTAATAATCCTAAGTCTATACCAAAGTTTGCGGTAGTTACTTTTTCCCATGTTACATTATTGTATGCCAGTGAAGCAGGAGTAATACCGTTAGCAAGTTTGCCGCCAATCAAATAATTTAGCTGTTCGAATCCCATCAGGCTTAAGAAGTCAAAGTTGCTGTTTGTTACCTGATTTCCTAAGCTACCTAAAGATGCGCGTAGCTTCACATTGTCGAAAATCTTTTTAGCTGGTTCAAAGAACTTTTCTTCTGAAAGTCTCCATCCCAAAGAAGCAGAAGGGAAGAATCCCCAGCGGCTGTCTGATGCATATTTTGAAGAACCGTCATAACGTCCGTTTACTTCTACCAGATATTTCCCAGCATAGTCATAGTTTAATCGGAAGAAAGCACCTTGAACTGCCCAAATGGTAGCTTCTTCTTCCAGTTTCTGTTTAGTGTTTGCCCAGTCAATAATAGGAGCATCATTCAGGTATAAGTCTGTTACATAGCCATAAAAATTGCTAGTCTTTTTACTTTCCTGGTTGTATCCTACCATGGCAGTAAAAGAATGAGATTTAGGCAATTCAAACTTATATTCAGCCCAAAGATTTAATGCCTGATAAGTGTCATCATATTTTTTTAATGAAACACCGTTAGGTTCTCCTTTGGCAATCTGTGATCCATCAGGTTGTTTCTGATAAATTGTTTTATTATGAGCGCGTTCATCTCTGAATAAACGGTTTCCTGTATAGTCTCCCTTGATAGATAATCCTTTTAATGGGGTTAAATTGAAAGATCCTGTATACCATATATCATCGTATATGTTCTTTTTGCGTCCGGCTTGTGCCAGCATTCCTGCAATATTAAAGTTGAAGTTCGAGCCTGCTACAGCTGCAAAGTCTCCATCTGGTAAGTATACAGGGATGAAGGGGAATGCACGGTAAACTTCATAATAAGGATCCTCACTTGTATAATGGTTTGAGTTTGGTTCATTTATTTCACTTCTATTATATTTTGTTCTAAATCCAATTTCTAACCAGTTTGTTACTTTTGAAGTGAAATTAAATGACATATTGATACGTTTATATGTATCTGTACCAAAAGCCAATAAGCCATCTTGCCCTTTGTATCCTAATGAAGCGTAGTATGCGGTTTTTTCGCTACCACCTCTCAAGCTTGCATTATGTTGCTGCATAAAGGCTGCGTTCTTATAGAAGATATCCATCCAGTCTGTATTTCCAGCATAGGCCCATTCTCCGTTTGCTGTAAATTTGTTTCCCTGTGTGTTTTCCCATGCTGTTGGGCGAGTGGGATCTTGCATATAGGCGTCTACGGCTGCGATTAGTTCGTCGCTCCAGTATTGGGTTCCACTGGTGTTTTTAGATTCTGTATTCATCGCTCTTAGCCATTGATCTGCCGGTAAACTATGGGGTAATCTGGATGGTGTAGACCATGAAAAGTTATTATTGTAGTTGAAGGTTATCTTTTCTCCTGTTTTCCCTTTTTTAGTTGTAATTAATACAACTCCAAATGCTGCTCTAGCACCATATACAGCAGCAGAAGAAGCATCCTTCAAAACAGAAATACTTTCAATGTCTTGAGGATTAATCAATGAAATATCATTTGTTTCCACACCATCTACAAGAACGAGGGCAGAACCTCCATTTAATGAAGTTAACCCACGTACATTAATACTTGTTTCAGCATTTGGGTTACCATTGGCAAATGAAATGTTCAGGTTAGGAATAACACCTTGTAAACCTTGAGCTAAGTTAGCGATAGGTCTGTTTTCCAGTACATCACTCTCAGCCATTGCTACAGAACCTGTTAGATTTACTTTTTTTTGGGTTCCGTATCCTACTACAACAACTTCTTCCAGCGTTTTTGTATCGTCTTCTAGTACGACTGAAATTGGAGTTCCTTTCCATACAACTTCTTTGGTTAAATAGCCCACAAAAGAAACTTGAATTACGGCTCCTTTTTCTACATTCGGAAGCTCAAAATTTCCATCAAAGTCAGTGATAGTACCAATTGTTGTGCCCTTGACCAATACAGATGCACCAATAACACTTTCACCAGACGCATCTTTTACAACTCCTGAGCACGTTGATTTTTGTTGTACAATGTCTGAATTAGCCATTATGGATGGCTGTTCTGCATACAGCAGCTGTGTGGTTCCACCAATAGTTAGTAGTAACGCACCTAGTAATTTCAGTTTACTCATAGTTCTTAAAATTAAGGTATATAGAGATAATTTTCAATAGATTCGGTATTAGATTGGTTATTAGTTTGCTTTTAAATATGTTCAAAGATAAAAAATATTTCCTAATATTCAAAATATTGGTGCTAATATCTTAAATAATTATTCTTTTTGTTGTATTAGATAAAGATAATTTCCAAATATAAAAACAACTCGTTACTGTACAAAAGAATCCTATCTTTTAGTCTCAGTAACGAGTTGTTTTTATAGTAATTATTATTTTATAATATCTTTCAGCTTTATGCTTTGGAAAGTCATGTGAGCTACACTGCTTTCATACAGTATACCGATGGTTTCTTTATCTATCATTGTCAGGCAGGAATATCCCCATCCATATCCTTCATCTAATAAGAGCTGATGTTCTGAACTCCAGGTGTTTCCTCCATCCATACTGATTTTAATTGTCATGTCTTTGCGAGCATTTGTAGAATTGGGGTTGGAGAAAATTAAAAGGTCTTTACCCAATACATTGTCTTTCGCTTTTACACTGATTAGACTGGCCATACATACGGGCTCTATCAAAGCAGTACGAGATGATTCGTGTTCCTTCCAAGTCTTACCTAAATCTTGTGTGGTATAAACGGCTCGGCTTCCTCCTCGGTTATCTCTCATGTTCAGCATTAAAGTGCCCGGCTCAAGCTCTGCTACTTGTGCTTCTGTAGTATTAGTACGTGCATGGTGGTGTATGGTCCATGTTTCTCCACGGTCTTTGCTATACATGATACCTGCATTGGGGATTCGGGTTTTGTCAATAAACTGAATGGGGAATACCAATGTACCATCTTTCATTGTGATGCCTCGTCCCGGTCCTTGTAATAAGAAATACCATTCTGGAAGCTTCACTTGTTCGGTAATATTGATTGGTTCAGACCAGGTTTTTCCATCATCTGTACTTTTGGCAAGTACCAATTGAGCGGTATGGTTCAGGTCCATTCCCTGGTGTGAGCTCCACCATGCTCTTTGGTTACCCATTCCGTGTGTCCATGCTGCCACAATCCATACAGTATTGGTCTTGGTGTCTACCAAGATAGAAGGGTCGCCTACACCATTTTGAGCTGCAGGTAATCCTCCGTATTCTTTAAATGAAATGGGTAAACGCATTTTCTCCCATGTCTTTCCGCCATCTGTACTGCGGCTGAGGCCTATGTCGATATGTTCTTGCAAATCTACACTGCTGTTGTAACGCACATCGTATACTCCCAAGAGCGTACCTTTATTTGTAGTAACCAGCCCTGGAATACGGAAAGCGGCTGAACCGTCATCACCAGCATGACGGACTCCTACAGCCATTCTTTGTACGACTTTTTGTTTAGTTGTACTTTTTGTAGGTATAATTTTCCCGTCACCTTTTACTTGAGTTACTTCTGCACAGATTTTTGTGTGTAGTGAAGCTGTTGGTTGCATTTCGATACTGATCCAGAAGAAATTATATCCAGGAAATAGGTTTTGTTTTCCTTCCAGTATCAGCGTATTGGTTTTAGGTGTTATTTCTGCCTTTTTTATAGAATAAGACGGATTGGCAGAAAGGGTTTGCCCCGGATTGTTGCTGGAAATGTACTCTACGGGTGCAAAGCGTTTTTTTCCTCTGTCTTGTGGAGCTTCTGTTCCTCCATAATACAATTTAATAGCTTTGATTTGTGACAAAGGTACGTTCTTGTCGAAGGAGATAGTAACGTTGTCAAGGGTCTTTGTTTCTTTAGCATCGAGACGCAGATAAGCCAAGACATTATCGTGTCTTTCTATCAATATAGGAACTTGTGGAGTTTTGACAAACACAGTATCAGCAGCGTGCAGGCCGATAGAAAACATTCCTATACATAAGGATAATAGTTTTTTTAAAGACGATTGGTAATAACTGAAAAACAGAGAAGTGTTGGATGGTCTTGTTTTAAATAGCATTTTTTTCATAAGAGTTAGATTTTATTTTAAGCTAAAATAACGTGAGTTCGAAATAAGAACAAATATATTTTACTGATAATTAAAAACATAGCAATAAAAGTATTAAATTTATAGTGGGCAATTATAACATTTAAACGATTATTACTATGTTTCCAGAGTCTAAAGTTACAGAGATTTATTGTATGGTCGATGATTTCTGCAAAGAATTTACATTTCAACAGGAAAAATATATGGTTGAAGACAAGAAACAGAAGCATCGCAACAAGCCCAACCGTATGAGTGATGCTGAGATTATGGTGATTCTTATCCTGTTCCACTTCGGCAGTTTCCGCTGCTTCCAGCATTATTACAAGGAATATGTCTGCAAACATCTGAAACATCTTTTCCCGAGACAGGTTGCTATAACTGTTTTGTGGAACTGGAGAAGGAAGTACTCTTGCCCCTGACTATCTTCATCAAGAAAGTCCTGTTGGGGACCTGTACCGGCATCAGTTTTGTAGACTCCACTCCTTTGCGTGTTTGTCGTAACCAGAGGATGCTGATTCATAAGACATTTGAAGGACTTGCTGAGCGTGGAAAATGTTCTATGGGATGGTTCTTCGGATTCAAGTTGCATTTGATAATCAATGATAAAGGAGAGATTCTTAAATTTATATTTAACGTGAGTTCGACATAAAATCAAAAGATAGTAAGTTGCCCGCCATTGATGTAAATTTTGTCAATGACGGACAACTGTCTATTTTCTAATCTTATATCGAACTCACGTTAATATACGGATAATATTTGTTCTTATTGCTTTTTTTGATAAGAATTTTATTAATGGAATAGTGTGAATTGTTAAATTGCTATAGATAGTATGTTTTTTTGACCATTTAATCAATGTTTTTAACCGCTTATCTTTTTATGTGTTTTCCTGTGCTTGTGAAATATTCATAAAATTGTGATATTTAACATCCTAAAATGAAGAAAGATTTAATGGGGAAATGACTGTCCAACTGTCTCAAAATCGCCAAAATATGACTGCACAGGATGGTCATTTTTTTATTTTTCATAGCGCTTACTATGGAATAGCAGAATTTGAAATGGGAAATTAGATAAATGTGTAGAAACATTTGTAAAGTTCTATACATTGTCTAACTTTGCAAAGAAGGCTAAATGTCTTTCTTGAATTTATATGCTTTAAGTTAACGAGCGTAGGTTGTTCTTGTCTCTAAAATCGCCAATTTTTAAAGACTGCGTAAGAAAACTCCGTTTGTTAGCCCTTTTATTATTTGATTAAATAACCCTTGGTATCCTTAATATCAAGGGTATATCTGTTCGTATAATATCGGGCGCAGACAAAGTGGTTTATTTGTGCAGTGGGTGTTTGGCGATACCTAGAGACAGATAATAACTTTGGATGCGCTTTTTTGTGAGTTTGTAAATAGATTTATATGAACCGGAAAAATAGTTTGTATTCGTTTTTCTTTGTTGTATTATTAATAGGATTAACGATTGTTTTTACTGCATGTGGTGAAAGTGCTACAGAACGTGCGCAAAGGCATATGATTGACTCTTTAGAAAATGTTAATGCCCAAGCACGAATGGATTATAAAGATTTACAGCAGTATCTTTCGATTATTGCGGGAGGATTGGATAGTATTTCGATTGAAGAGCATGAGTTACAGGCTTATTCTGCAGGTGCGGAAAGAAGAGGGTTAAATCGTCAAATGATGAAGCATCAACTAAATCATGTAAGAGATTTGCTGTCGCGCCATAGAGAGAGGATTGCTATTCTAGAACAAAAACTGGATGTGGGGAATAAAGATGCGCAAAATCTTCGTATTATCATTTTTGCACTTCGTCGTCAAGTAGATGAGAAGGAACGTGAAATAGAAAAATTGAGAATAGATTTGGAAAATAACCGGAAGAGTATGTCTGAACTTACTGGGCAAATGCAACAAATGCAGGAAGTGCAGGAAGAACAGATGCAAACGATATCTGAACAAAACGAAACAATACAGCATCAGGCAGATAAGTTAAACAAAGGTTATATAAAGATTGCCAGTAAGAAAGAATTGAAAAGTGTTGGCCTGTTGACAGGAGGATTTCTTAAAAAATCAAAGGTGGATTATTCAAGAATAGATTTAAATCTTTTTCAGTGTGTGGATATTCGGATAACAGAAAGGATAGACTTGCCAGAAAAAGTGAAAATTTTGAGTCCTATGCCGAAAGGAAGTTATGAAATAAAACCGGGAGAGAATGGAGGCAATGTGTTACATATCTTGGATATGAAAGCTTTTTGGAGTGTATCAAGATTCTTAATTATTCAGATAAACTGATAATTTTTATAAACTTTATTTGATGAGTAAAACTTAAAATATTCGGAATAATGGATAAACATATAGCTAACAGCCTGATTGCCAATTCTGGTCTGCATTTTAAGACTTGTGAGGTGGCTTTTAATCCAGAAGAACCTTTGCTTTTACCAAATGGAAAAAACCTGAAATACACTTTCTTAGAGTCGGTGGATTATCTTAATGGCGGACGCATTCGAGTAGATGTGTGTGCTGTCAGAGATGGGCAATATGTTCCGGTGAATTACCTGAAAGATAATAATTTGCTGGAAGAGAGTTCCAATGGGATAGTGCAACTGGATGAAGGAGGGGTTCCTCGTATAAAAAAGGATGCAGTTATGGCATTGGTAGAAAATTATTCTTCTGGAAGTCCAGAATTGATGAGTGTTAATTCGTTGTCTTCTTTTCGAGTAAAACAAGAACAAAATATAAAAACCGGCTTTGAACTTTTGTTGGGGAAATGGCTTCCTATGCCGATGTATGAAGAAGAAATCAGTGGGCAGAGTACGGGATATCCTAATGGATGGTGCCGGGTGCGCATTGATGCTGTGGGAGAGCGGCAGAAAAATGGCCTTCAGCGCTATCGTTTAGTATGGGCTTTTGACACACGTTTAGCGATGGATATGGGAGAGGGGGTGTTACGACCTGCTTTTTTGGCAGGAAGCGGGGAAAGCAAGACCTATACCCTTTGTAATCGAGTAGACTTGTTGTTTGGTAGTTTCTTAAATATTCCTGACGGACAGAATGAAGCTCCTGTTGGTGACTATTTAGTTTCATTACTAGGTATTGATTTAAGGGAAGATGTGCCACATAAATATAAATTTTTAGCTTATTATACTTATGTGATTAATTTTCTTCGTTTATTGGGGGCGGCTCCTACCATAACATTGTATCATAAACCTGACAAGTGTATTCCAGTAGATATGTCTGTAGATATTGGTAATAGTCGAACGTGTGCTGTACTATTTGAGCGGGGAGATTTTACTAAAGCTCGTATGCTTCGTTTGAGAGATCTTTCGGAACCATGGAGAACATACGAGAATGCATTTGATATGCGTATAGTGTTTCGCCGTGCTGATTTTGGAGGTGATATTACATTTGATAAAAATCTTTTCCAGTGGCATTCATTGGTTAGGGTAGGTGAAGAGGCTAGACATTTGGTTTATCGTTCTATGGAAAACTATGGTTTGAGTGACCGTTCTACTCATTGTTCTTCCCCCAAGCGTTATTTGTGGGATGATCGGATGTACGAACATCGTTGGGAGTTGATGGTAACAGATGACGACTCTACCACATTAAAGGTGAGCCCGCAAATTTTTATTGAAGGTTTTACTGATCATTTCGATAATGATGGAACGTATTTGGAGAATCCAAAAGAGATAGATTTGTTTTCTTTGGGTGATGGAGCTATGGATTGTCATTATAGTAGGCAGTCATTGATGACCTTTGTTATGATTGAAATGATGCAACAGGCTTATTGTTACATTAATTCTAGCAAGTTCCGCGATATGCATGGAGATACGGATTGTAGTCGCTATTTGCGTAACATTGTTGTAACTTGTCCTACTGCTATGCCTTTGCTCGAACAATATGCTTTGCGTCGTGCAGCACAACAAGCGGCTCATCTGTTCCAAAGACTTACACCTTCATTACCGAAAATCACTATTACTCCTGACCCAGAAAAAATACATTCTTCTGATGATGTAGAAGTACAGGAAAAGCGAGGATGGTTGTATGATGAAGCTTTTGCTAGCCAGTTGGTATATCTTTATGCAGAACTGGCACAACGGTATGGAGGACGTATCGACCGATTCTTCCAGTTAAAAGGGCATTATCGGAAAGAGGTAGCGGATATGGGATTTGAAGGAAATGCGTTGACTATTGGTACGATTGATATCGGAGCTGGTACATCGGATGTAATGATTACAGCATATGGTCAGAAAGGCATGGGAAGTGTGACTCCTATACCTTTATATTATGATAGTTTCTATTCTGCGGGTGACGATATTTTGTATAATTTGATTCGGGATATTATTCTGGAAGGGCCGGATTACAGGCAGCCTTCACAGGGGAGTATCGGTAGCGCGTTGTCTACGCGTATTCAATCCATGTCACCGGATGAATTGTTGACGATTCCTCGTGTGTCTGATACTCCGGAATATCGTAATGCTGTGGAGGCTATTCGTCATGCTATGACGGAAGAGGATACTGTCCGCTTGAAATCGCATCTGACGCAAGAACTGATGCATCATTTTTTTGCAAAGAAGACTTCCAAGCATAGTGTAAAGGATGTGAACTGTCGTTTAGATTTCTGTACACAAGTGAGTCATCCTATGGCTCAATTCTTTTTGGAATTACTGAAACAAGGGCGGCCCTCTAAATTGTATAGTTATGATGAATTGTTCCCGAAAGAGAAACCGGCTGCTTACCTGCTCGATCATTTTGCGTATCATTTTGGTTTTCGTTTTGAGGAATTGACCTGGCGTTACGACCCGGAAATTGTGGGACGTATCGTAAAAGATACAATGGAACCTTTGGCTAAGGCTCTTTCAGTAGTGATGTATACTCATCATTGTGATATTTTGGTACTTTCTGGTCGTCCGACCAATTTGGAACCGCTTACGGAACTGTTTTTAAAATATATTCCTATCATGCCGAACCGTCTGGTACTTCTGAATCAATATAGGGTAGGGCGCTGGTTCCCACTGGCTACCGAAGAAGGATATTTTCAGGAAAGTCAGAAGGCTGTGGTGGCAGTAGGAGCCGAAGTAGGTTATCTGGCCAGTACGGTAGGGTTCCACGGTTTGGTTCTTGATTTTTCCATGTTGTCTAAAATCATGAAGTCTACTGCTTGTTATCTAGGGGAATACGACGAGGCGTTGCAAGAAGTGCGTAATCCGTTCCTAACACCGGAGAATGGTACTGTGACTTTGAAGGGAGTATCATCTTTCCCTTATTATATAGGATGCAAGCAATTCAATGCACCTAAATATCAGGCTCGTCCGCTGTATGCCATTTACAATCATAGCAGTATCCCTCAGTTGAATATCATGTTACAGCGTAACTATCACGAAGATCGTGAATGGGTTACACTGGAAGATGTGACAGATATGCAAGGTGAAGCTGTTTCTTTGAAAGATGTGGAGATTCGTCTACAAACATTGGCAAATGAAGGCACTTTCTGGATGGATCAGGGAGCTTTTACATTGAAAATACAGCAAAAAACAAACGGAATGTCACATAATATAAAATAAGGAATACTATGTCTTCAGATATATACACACAGATAGAGAATATCAACAAAAGTCTCAGTTGGATTAAGGAATATCATCCGGAACACTATGAACAGCGTTTTCTGCAGTTGATGGAAGAGCGGAGGAAATTGCGTATTTTGCGTAAGGCAAAGCGGAATAATCCGGGTATTGCGGCTTTTGGGCAGAGCCAGGTGGGAAAGTCATATCTTATGAATTGTATTTTGCAGGATAATGGAAATCCTTTCATGGTAGATGCAGGGGGACGGCAATATAATTTTGTGGATGAAATCAATCCGATTGGAGATGGAAAAGAGTCTACGGGGGTGGTAACTCGATTTTCTTCTTATCATAACCATGAGGGAGAATACGATGTGGATTATCCTATCCGTTTTCGTTCGCTGGACGTGCATGACATTATACTGATTATCTGTGATACTTATTTCAACGACTTTCGAGACCAGACTACTTATGGAGAGGAAGAACTGAAAGAAAAGTGTGAACAGATTTATGAAAAATATGCGGAAGTTCCGGTATGTAAGTATGCGGCCGTGACGGCGGATGATTTACTTGATATTAAATGGTATCTGCGGAAACATTGTAAGTCTGAGACTTTGGGAAATTCTATTTTATTTGATCGGTTGGCTTTGATAGTTGATCGAATTCCGCTAACGGACTATACGGCAGTCTTTTCTCTTTTATGGCATGACAAGCAGGAGTTTACGGATTTGTTTAGTCAATGTCTGGATATCCTTCGGAGGTTGGAATTCAGTGAATACGTCTATCTTCCCATAGAGGCTGTTGTTCATGGGGGTAAGAAAGACGATACGATTATGAGTGTGTCTTGTTTGATGCAATTGGGGCAGGATGCATCGAGTCGGCATACGACCGCTGTTTACTTGAAAGAGGAGAAACAAATGCGTAATCTGGGAGTGTTTACAAAGAGTGAATTGTGTACGGTCTGTGCAGAAGTGGTGATTCATATTGGTAAAGACTTTGTAAATAGTAAGGGAAAGTATGATACAAGAGATATTCAGGAGGAGAATCGTAACAAGTTGCCGGAAGACGGAGTGACTGCTACGGTGCTGGAAGAAAATGATTTACTGGACTTCCCTGGTGCCCGTTCAAGGAATGAGGCTTTGCTGGCTCTGCTGACAAAAGAAAAAAGAGAGAATGTGATGGAAAGCTTCTTAAGAGGAAAGGTAGCTTATCTATTTAATAAGTATACGGAAGAGAAATTAATAAATATTCTGCTGTATTGCCATCACAATGCTAATCTGGATGCTAAGCAGATGTGGCGGTTGCTGAACGAATGGGTGATGGAATGTGTGGGAAATACGCCGGAGAAGCGGGCGGAATTCCTGCAGAAAACAGAAGTTCCTCCACTTTTTTATATCGGTACGATGTTTAACAAAGACCTTAAGCCATCTGATAACAGTACGGTAGGTGACAAGGAAAATGCTATTTCTGATCGATGGAAAGGGCGTTTTGAGATGTTGGAACAGGATTGTTTCCGCAAGAAAGATGTGGAATGGGTCAGTCAGTGGACCGGAAAAAATCAGCCTTTCCGGAATGGTTACATGCTTCGTGATTTTAAGTTCTCCAAAGATATATACAAGCAGAAAGAGGATAAAAAGAAAGCCAATGAACAGGAGACTCCCCAAGATGTATACGAACAGAGGGAGAACGAAGGGAAATGCAAGGAACTGGCAATGAGTATTGACAGAGAATACTATGAGCGAATGAGAAACACGTTTATAGAAAGTAATAAGACATATAATTTCTTTGAGGATGCCGGATTGTCGTGGGATGTGTCGGCGTCCATCGGAAATGATGGTTCGTTGTATATCATTGAGCAGTTGTCCAAAGTGGCTGGGAAAATCCAGTCAATCAGAGAGAATCAGATTTCGGAACAATTAAGAAGTATCTGTGCTAATTGTTATCGTATTTTGGATAATTATTATGTATCTACCAATACGGACGAGTTGTTGAAAAGCAATATCAGCAAGGCGAACGGTATTTTTCGGGAAATGGAATTTACCTGTCAGTCTCATCCGGAGTATTTCGGGCATCTGATACAAGCTTTACAACTAACTGAGGCTGAAAGTTTCAAGGAAATACACCGTTTGATTCCAGAACTAACTTCTACTGTGAACGATTCTTTATCTATTAAGGACTATGAACTGATTCGCAAACGTTGTGGCAATTTTGAAGGTTGTTCCAAAGAGGAAGAGAAATGGGAACGTTTTATTAGTATCTATCGTTTTATGGATCAGAATGAAGCATTAGAATATCTTCGAGTACGACAGATTGATGTGGGAAAACTTTTCCAAGGGGAAACTCTGAAACGAAAGAATTCGGCAGTCATAGCTCATGATATGATGCTTCTGTGGCAAAAGAGGATTTCTGGCATGCAGTTTATGGGGGCATTTTCTGGTAACGGACTTGTAGATGATGTTGTGATGACTAATTTGGTCAACTGTCTTCTGGCTACCGCGCAGCATCTTCAGCTGGCAGAGCGTCTGGAGGCAGAAATTGCTGATTATGTAGATGTGTTGAATCTAGGTAGTATCAATGAAGATTTGGTGGCAGACATGATTGCAACTACCATCAGTGATTTTGTCATAGACTGGGGATACCGTTACTTGCCGGAAATACAACGGCAGAGCGCCCGTAATATTGCCCACGATTTTCTACTCCCTTGTTTTGATTGGATAGATAAGGAGCGGAAGGAGTATTTTGATGAAGAGGAGATGACGGAGGTGTTCAATGATATTTTGTCTTCTGCAGATCGTTATACTCCTTCGTATATTGCAAACTATAATAGTTGGCTGGAATTTATGTTTGTAGCTTTTATTGCTCATATTCAGGCTCCTGATTTTGACAGGGAAGCTAACGAGAAACTAAAGGAATTGCTTGATGTAATTAAAATGAAATAAAAATGGGAGAAAATGAGTCTATGAATCAGGGGAAAAACTCTCGTGTACCTTTCTGGAGGCCATGGGGTATGGTAGGATATATGTGGAGATTTCTGCTCTTTTTGGGAGGTATTATTGGATTCTGTCTTCTTTTTGCGGTACTAATGGATTACAATAAGGAGAAGAGAGTAGAAGAGTGCTTTACTGAACCTTATCGCAATTTGCCGCCGTTATTGAAAGATAGTCTGGAAGTAAGGGAATGGGTGGATAGCATTCCGGGAGTACCAGAGTTGCCAGATCCGAATGATAATTTTATTCCTCCGGTAGATACTACTCGTATTATTACGAATCCAGAAGATTCTATAGGGCAAATTGTATGCGATCAGCTAACGGTGCTGTTCAATTCGAAGGATATTAAGCAGGACATGGCTTCATTTGCTCGTCAGTTCAAGCAATATTATCCAGGAAATGGATATGATATCTTGTATTATAATCCCTTGTCGGGAATGATGTTGTTGCTTGTACCTCAGGATTGTTTATTGGTAGTGGCAGATGAGCTTCCACGGCGGATTAGAGACATTGATTTTCGAGTGGCCACCAATGAGATTTTAGAAGAATGTGGACGCCCTTCAGACTCAGGATTTTCTGTACCTAAGTATAATGAATATTTCAAACTGATTCAAGCATACGAAGCATGGGATATTACTCGTGGAAACAAAGATGTGAAAGTTGGAATTGTAGATAGTTATTTTGATCTTACGCACCCTGAAATTGGTGAACGTTATGTAACCCCGATACATATTCCATCAAAGACCCGTAATGTTTTGCCTCCTCTGTGGGCACCAAGGGACGAAGGAGAACTGGCATCTTATTGTCATGGATCTCATGTGGCAGGAATTGCGATAGGTTGTCAGAACAATGCATTAGGCTGCTCTGGTATTGCTCCAGAATGCACATGGATTCCAATAGCTTTGGGTAGTCAGTTGACTACAGCTACGATTGTAGAAGGTATTTTATATGCAGTATACCAAGGTGCGGATGTCGTGAATTTTTCTATAGGAGCTAATTTCCCTAAAGAGGTATCTGAAATACCATTGGGAGAACAAGTTAAAGCTGCTGTTTCATCAAAAAAACGAGGGGAAGCTTTGTGGGAATATGTAGCACAGATTGCGAATGACCATCTCTGTGTGCTTTGTACATCAGCTGGAAATCAGACTATTTTGATGGGACTAGATTCCAAGAACAGAAGCTCGCATATTATAAAAGTGGAAGCAGTGGATGGAAAAGGGCAGATGGCTAAATTCAGTAATTTCGGAAAAGTGCCTGAAGTTGGGCTGGATTATAGTACGGTTGCTGCTCCTGGAGTAAATTTATGGAGTGCGACCGATAGACGGTGTACACCGATATGGCAGGCCATGGGTGATGTCGTGTCTGTGAAGGATGGGTTACAGGAAATGAGTGGGACTTCTATGGCAGCTCCAGTGGTGACAGGAGCAGTAGCATTATTGAAAAGTAAAAATCGGAATCTGACAACTGAACAAGTAATCAAGATACTTACTTTAACAGCTAAACAAACCGATACTAAGCACCGTATTGGGCCTACTATCCAGATAAAGGATGCGTTGGATGCAACGGGGGGTGACTTGCTGAACTTTGATGACTTGATGAAAGATCATAATAAGTTGCTGGGCAAATGGAGAAGTACGTATGAGATTGATTTGGTGGAAGAAGATACAAAAAAGAAGTTAGATGAAATATGGGCTTATTTTATCTTTTCATCTACTTCGAGAGGTACTTTGGAATATCATGCCATTCAGTCTAAGCGTATTTATAAGGCACCGATTTCTGTTGTGTGGGGAAAAGATCGGTTGAAAATCATACAGCATGGAAAGGCGATAAGTAGTGATGGAGATACTGTAAATGAAGATGATTTTATTTGTCGGCCTAATAAAGATCGTCTTTTAGAGACTTCTGCGCAGCGTAATGGAAAAGAGAGATATACCTTTCAATTAGAAAAAGTAAACTGATAGAAATCATTAAAATAAAAATAATATGTCACAGGAAAAAAAAGGCAGAATTACGATTGCCAATCTTATTGCCCTTACAGGGCTTGCTGGTTTAGGGGTTGTAACGTTCTTTGGAATTCTTTTACATTCATCTGATGGAAAGCCAGGCATAGCTATATTGGGGGCTTTTGCATTTATTGTGGTGTTAGGTTTTTTGCTGTTTATGAGCATCAAGGCCAAAGGAGCAGAAAATGATGTGAAAAGCTGGCGATATGTGGAATGGACCTGTTTGTTGGTATATGTGGTTGTAGCCATACTTTTTGCTGCCCCTTTTCAACGTTTCTTTTATGTGGTATCACAGAAAGAGAACCTGCAGGAAAAAGCTCGTAATGAGGTGAAAGCCATTAAGACACTTTATCAGAATTATGAGCACCAGCAGAAAAAATATCTGACGGATGCGGTGGAGCAGCTGCAGAACTATCTTGCTTCTGGTCAGCAACGGACGGTAAAAGACGATTTGTCTGAATATGTGGAAGGTATCGGTTCCGACATTAATAGCTGGGCGGCTAAAGCCTCAAAGATAGTGGCTTTGCCTAAAGATAAGCAGTTGTTGGAAATAGAAAGCCGTGTAGACCGCTGGAATTTTATGCAGGTGGCTTCGCTGGCTGTAGATTTGGAAGAAAAGGAAAACTCGGCATGGACTTCTGTGCAGAAAAAAATCTTGAAATACCAAGAGAACAACCGGTTGATTCCGGTGATTGGTGGTGGTGGGCTTCATCCGTATCGCTTAGATGGATATGCTAAATTTGATTTGGGAACGAAACCTGATGCAACTTTTGCCAAGGAATTGCGTAAAGCTGAAGGCAGTACGGCGCTGGGGTGGATATTGTATGTGGTGCTGAACGGAATGATTCTATTGAACTATTTGGTTGCTTCACGCAGTAGTTATGTTGGGCCAAGGTCAAATCGCCAGACAGGTGGCTTGTCTCTTTAAATATTGTGAATAATTTTCTTATCGAATAACTAAAAAATAGAATTTATATGCCATTATTAAATGCAAATAAGCAGTTATTGCTGAATCAGATAAAAAGGCAGCCTGCTATTGAACTTCAGAAATTATTGGAACTATTGAAAACATATGAGGATCTGAGTGTAGAGGATTTTAAAGATTATATCAGTGATGTGTTATATATGCAGCTGGCTGAGGCTGGAAGAGACCCTCATGAAACCCAATTGTGGGATGATATAAGCAGTGCTTCACATGACACTCCAGAGAAGATTCAGGCATTACAACGTTTGGTTATGTCTTATCTTCAGAAGTATCCTCAGGGGCCAAAGGTAAAAGAAGCACAGGCCTTAGTAAATAGGTTGCAGGTTGAAATGAATGAGGCTTTGGTTGAACAAGGAAAAAGGCAAGCAGAGGAGAAGGAAAGAAGAGACTGGGAGACATTAGATCGAGGAAATTATAATGCGCTATTGAATTATAAGATGCGATATCCCAATAGTGTACATTTGGATGAGTTGGATGATTTGATGTGGATTAATACGAAAAATGCACTTTCTACTACGACTTTGAATCGTTATTTGTCTGATTGGCCTGAAGGAAGATATGCATCAGAAGCGCGGAGTGCGATTAATAGTTATGCAGAATGGGATAAGATTAAGCATCAACCTTATATAGAGCGTATTGATAAACTTTTTGCAGTGGATGATTTTCGAGATAATCATCCAGATGTAACATTTATTAATGAAGTCAATGCACTTTATTATCAGTTGCGTGAAGAAGAATTGGAAAGAATGAAACAGAATCCTTCTGAATATGGTAAAGATATAGTATTACGATTGATAGATGCAAATATCTTTACGGATTGGCAGTTAAAGGATGAGGGATTGATGACTGATGAAAGTTGGACTGTTTTGACAGAATTGGAACGTGACTTGTTCCCTAATATTCAGGAGTATCAGATAGAAGATCCTAATATTCGGGCAATTGATGGATGTACGGATATTTATTTATTTGGTACCCCAGGTACAGGAAAAACTTGTTTGTTGATGGGTTTAACAGGGGCAAATGGTCAAGGGTATAGTTTAAACATGAAAGCACAAGGAGGACCTTATGCTTCTGCCCTTCAGCAATATGTAAATGCCGGTATTACTCCGGGACGAACTTTTGGAAAATTTGTGACGACTATCAACGGGCAGATAAACGAAGAAACAAAGCGCGGAAATGTCTTGACACATAGAATTAATCTAGTAGAAATGTCAGGCGAAGAATTTGCTCTTCGAATTGCAGATGGAAAAGAAGTACAGCTTGCTAATATGGGGACTGGAGCTACCAATTTATTACAAAATCAGAATAGAAAGGTCTTTTTTATTATTGTAGATTCTACCAAAGAAAAGGTGAAGGTAGAATATGTAGAGCAGGTAAAAGATGCGGATGGCAATGTAATAGATGAGCGCATTCGGAAGCGATATATTTCTCAGTTGGATATACTGAATAAATTTGTCAGTTTATTTGAACTTCGAGAGAACCAAGAAATCATGAGTCGGGTAGATGCGATTCATTTTGTGGTGACTAAGGCAGATATGTTGGGCGATAAGCAGGCACGAAGAGAAAATGCTCGTAACTTGTTACTTTCAACTTATGGAGGACCTATAGAACAATTGAAAAATTATTGTCGCCAAACCAAGCGGATTAATTATTCTACGGGATATCGTCCGTTTGCTTTTACTTTTTCATTAGGCCAATTTTATTTAGGTGATATTTTTAGCTTTGATAGTTCTGAAACCTTGCAGATTATTAATACGATACGTACAATCACTGGAGGTACAAAAGAAAAAACTTGGTGGGATAGATTTAAAGAAGCTATTAATTAATAATTGAAGAATATGAAATCACAAATAGCACTTCGCATTGCTGGTACAAAGGAACGAAAGGCCGGATTTGCAGCTTTAGTTATAGTAGGAGTATTGGATGGAGGTGAAGGAGAGAATATGGACCGTGTTACTCTTATCAGTGAGAAACCTTCTTTTGTCATCAAACAAACCCCTGAGTATGTATTGTATCAACTCATTGATCGGAAAGTTACGTCTTATGATGTGGATACCCCGGGTATATTGAGTATTGCGGTAACTATTCCTGCTAAGAAACGGTTGGCCACAAAAAGTCCGTATTCACTTTTGATGGAGGTCTATAATACATTCCGTTCAACTTATATGAAAGAAACTCTGGATGGAAAAGATAGTTTCGTCAATGTGGATGTAAAGAAAGATCTTTTTGATGATATTGTAAAACGATACAATGATGATCTGACAGATGGTCGTACTGCTTATGTTTCTATGAATCCGCAAGGGCTGACGGGTATAGTCTGTGTGGCAGCGGATAAGTTGGACGATTTCTTCCGTGATACGCAGTATCCAGAATTCAGAAAGTATAAGGATATAGAAATCGGAACATCCTGCCAAAGCCAGGCAACCTCTGAACTGGCCAGTTTGGAGATACCTCGTCCTGTGAGTTATGAAGTCTGGGTGAATGGAAAATCGGTTTCTTTTTCCTTGTCAAGAGAGGAGGATAGCTATATGGCCAGTGCCCCGGCTACCTCCACTTATGAATATGAGTCGGTTTCATTTGTTTTGGGCGAACTTCTGGGTTCGAAGAACGGGCAGTTGCAGAAGGGGGACGGTTCTGTTATCAGATTGGATGCAGAACATGAACGTATTGATTGTCAGTTGAAAAAGAAAGAAATAAACTACCTTGTCCGATTGGGGTGGGTAAATCTTTCTGAAGCAGCCAGGACAGAAATTCTTGCTTTGCTTAAGGAAAAGAAGCTGGGTATCAGACTGAATGATAAGCTGTTGGATTGGAAGGATGAGGTATATGTACCGGTTTCAAAGGTTCATGATTCGGTAGCTTTGACTTCTAATCAATGGGGAGTTTACAACTTGTCCGTTTTTTCTTCGGTTGATTCTGCTGCTCGTATGTTGATAATTACGATAAAGGGGCAGTCCGGAATACAAGGAAAGCAGATGAGTGATAATGTACTTTCTGCTTATATGGAGAACAAAATGAGACCGATTGAAGTGTTTTCTGGTTCCCAACAGATGAATCGAGTGAATAGATGGAGAAAATCGGGGAGAGTATTGATGGCAGGGATTTTTGTAGGTATTCTATTAGGTGTTGGCGGTACTTTCTTGTGGCAAAATCTTTCAGGAAAAGAAAACGTGTCCAGTTCGGAAGAATCTTCTATTGTAGAAGTGGGAGCAGAAACGAAAGAAGAGCCAGTGACAACTTTACCGGAAGAGAAGGATCGGGAGAATGATTCACTCCGTCAAGAGATTGTTGAACCAGTTTCTGCTGAACAAGCTGTCGCAAAAGAAAACGCTCGTATCGAACTTCAGCGGTTGGTTGTGGCTGGTGATATTGTTGTCTGCCGTGCTCATCCGGGATGGAAGAAGTATCTTACCCCAAAAGAGCGGAATACAGTGGAGGGCTTATTAAACTTAAATGGTAAGAGAGGCACTGTGAGAAAGAAACTGGAAAACCTGAGGGATAAATATTTGCCTGCTTTTACATGGGAACAAGTGGATTTTCTGAACAATGAAATAGTGAAAATAGAAAGTGAAAATGAAATAAGATAACATAATATGAAAGCATTAAAACTTATATTGGTATTTGTGGTTTTGGTCGGAGCTATATTTCTTGCAATGAACTGGAACTCTTGGTTTCAGTCTGTTTCAGGAAATGAAGATACGTTTGCTGAAACGGATTTGGTGGATGTTGGTGAGAAATGTAATGAAATTCGGGATTCTTGGGCTTCTCAGTCTGGTTGGAGTCTGGAAACTTATCAGATTCAACGAGAAGATATTGACCAAAGTAAAGCTATGGGAATGTTTTCCATGGAAGGATATAATACAGTTAATAATTGTCTCCGGGAGACTTCAATTAATGTCGTTTGTGATGCCTATGTAGCAGCGCTGCATAAAACATCTTTTAGTGAACAAGAACTGCAGCAACAGTGGGAAGGTGTAAAATACCTAAAGTCAAAGGAGCAGTTGGCAAATGATGCTCGTGTGAAAAGGGTGGAGCAATTGGAGCAGCTTTATCGACGCATCCGACAGTTTGCTGGGGACCCACATAACATTTATCCTCGTTTTAATGTTCAGAATTGCACATGGACTCCTTTTGTAAATAGCCAGAATCAGATTTTGTCTATTGCTCGTGACTTACGGCAGAATCCGCTTTTTAAAGAAATGGAGAATGTTCCAGGATTTAAAGGGGCGTTGGATGAAGCCAAATTGAAGAAAATAATAGAACCACAACAAGCGCGTTTCTACAAAGGGTTAAGTGCTCAGATTTGCGGACATTTTGAGTCTGTAGAAGCGACTCATGAGAATCTGGAATTGTTGAATCAGGCCTATAGACGTTTTATGCAGGAGCAAAAGCGTTATGGAGTGACGGAATTAGCTACTGCATTTGTGAGTTTTAAAGATAGAGTCAATAAATCAGAACATTTAAAGAAAGAGCTATGAATATAATAAAATATTGTTTTTGTATGCTTGTGTGGGTTGCATTTCCTGTGTATGCACAAAATTCAAATACTCAGCAAGTAGAACAAGAAGATCCTTATAAGGAGAATTTCCGTTTACGGAGCGAGAATAGTCGCCTTCTGGATAGACAGGAAGAGTTGGAGCGAAAGCTGCAGGAGCTGAATGAGGAATTGGAGGAGCAGGCAGAAAATTCTAATGTTAAGAAACTGAAAGATAAAATTAGTTCTTTAAGAAAAGATATAGAAATTCTTAAAGGAGATACCGCCCGGTTGGCAGCACAACTCAGACAACAAGCAGATGATTTTCGTGAACAATCTGAAAATGAACGTATTGCGAGAGAAGAATTGCAGCGAAGTTTGGATGAGTTAAGAAATTTCAGAGTAAAATGGCTGTCTCAGCTGGCCACAGAAGTAGACGGAAAATGGTTGAAAAAGTCTTATTCAGAAATCAGCGTTACAGATTTACAGAAAGAGCTCACAGAATATAAAAAATATGCAAGAGAAGATGAAAAGGTAGCGAAGGCTTATGTCCAGCTTGAACAATTGCTGGCAGAATGTCTTTTGTATGAAAATGGCGTGAGTGCAGTTAATGCTCCTTATGATGAGATGCAGGTTGACAAACTGAAATCTCAGATACAGGTGTTGAAGGAGCAGGTTAATAATGAATTTAAGAAAAAAGAGCTTGCTCGGTTGTATACCCAGTTGGATAATTATCGGGTTACAGTAGAGATTTTTCAGGATGTGATAAAAGCGGTAGAAGAAAGTACGATGGGGCAGGATGACCATGATATAGCCTGGCCTTTAGTTGAAGTTGTCTTGAAGAAGCAAGAGGATGAGAATGAATATATTTCTGCATTGAGAGATATTCCGTGGCTGAGTGAACAGTTTGATATTTATTATGCAGGATTAAAAGCCGATTGCCTTACTAAATCGGCTGTTCGTAATAAAATAATGTCTTATTTTCAAAAATAAATAGTATGAAGCAAATAAGTCATATCGGATTGAGCATTTATGGGGGGGTACAAGGAGAAAAGCTTGATGCTGTACCTTTGGTGTCGGTGGGTGAGATTCCTGACAACTTTCAGGTTTTTTCTCCAATGTTGGTAAAGGAAAATTCTTCATGGATTATTTATCATGCATTAAGTTATACATTGTATGCATTGCACTCTGAATCTGTATGCACATCCGATAGTAGGCCTGGTCAATTGTTGATATGTCTTTTTATACCTGTACAAAAGAAATTGGCCGAAGGGAAAGGAGGATTGGGAGTACTTGATTCTGTATGGAATGCGTTTACTCTTTACGGGATGCGTAGTGGAATGTTTTCTGGAACTCCGATAGATAATGCTCCATTTGTGAAATTGTTGGAGCAATACCGCTTGGAAGACCGGCAAACCCTATTACCTGCAATGATGGGTAATAGTCCTGCGTCTTTTCGTGTAGAGAATTTAAATCAAGTAGATGCTTTGATGCGTTATAGCCGCTATGATATGTTAGGTACTGTGAGTTGGCTGGAATTAGGTCTTCATTGTCAGACTACATTGTCACTTCCTATAAAAGGCGAAGGTTTTAAGCAAGCAGATGTTTCTGCTAAAATATTGGAGGATACAAAAAAAGAATCATCTCATGTTTTTTCTCCACTGGCAGAGGAAAAAAATGGAAATATCTTGCCTAAAAAGAAGCCATTAATTTTTTTGAAATCAATCGCAGCTGCTGGAGTAGGGCTTATGGCAGCTTATTTCTTAACCGATATGTTATATGATAATGGCAAGAAAGAGGCAGAAAATGAAGTTCTGGAGACACCCGTATTACCTGAAAAGCAGGCAGAAGTTGAGAATACTTTGATAGATACGGCAATAATTGAGCCTAAACCATCTATAGCTAAGTCTCCTGTGGACTCTGCCAGTTTCTCTAAAGAACGGGTAGCGGTAGTAAAAACCAAGAAAAAAGAAGTTCCCTCTCAGCCAAGTACGCCTAGTGTACCAGCGTGGCAGAATGAAATAGGCAAGAAAGCCAAAACCTGTCCTTTCTCACTTCGTTTGGGGGTACAAGTTACTTCTATTGCTTATAATACGAGCTCAGTGACATGTACGCTGGTTTATGAAGAAATGTCAAAATATAATATTACGGAATATGCTCGGGAACAGATGCGTTCGGATGAAGAGAAAATAAAAAAAGAGCATCTGTCAGGACTTCCGTCTAATGTTCGTGTGAATTTCATTAAGAAAGATAAAGCAGATAGAATAATGTAAAATAGATTACTAACTTAAAAAAGAAAGGATTAGTTATGAAAAAATTGTATGTATTTATTTTGTGTGTTTTTTTTACCTTAGGTATATATGCACAATCTGCAATGTCATCAGAAGAATTGGCATTCCGGAATCAGATTGAAAGATTCTTAAAGGAAGAAGGTTTTGTTCCTATTGTAGACACTGACGATAATAGTCTGAACTTTAAGAAGGAAGGAGAACGCTATTGGCTGACTGTAAATGGTCCGGAACCATTCTACGTGGAATTGCATAAAAGTGGGTTTACATTGGAAGATACAAACCGTAATGCAATATTGGAGGCATGTAGTCATGCCAATGCCACTAAACGTTGTGGCAAAGCTTATGCGACAAAATCCTCTGTTTCATTTACTGTGGAGTTTTATTGTCCTTCTATAGATACATTCCGTAAGGTTTTTTATAAATCAATGAGTGCGGTTGATTCTACAAAAGATACAATGAAAGAATACTATAATGAACACAAGTAATGTAAATAATTTTAGTCTATGAATGTAAAGATAAAATCCGTTGGGGTGGCATGTCTGATAGGCGAGGATTATGACCGTGTCTATGCTACTTTGAAAAAAAATCTGGTTGGAAGTGATGAGCAACTGTTTACCGAAAGAACTCCCGGACATGAGTATTTGCAATGGGAGCTTCCGGGGGAAGGGTGGAGCGCACTTTCGGATAGTGACCCTCTTGTGGCGAATGTGGTGCGACAGGAATGGTTACGACGTCAGCAAATGGTTTATGATCGGTTTGGCAGGAATCAGGATATGGCACAGCGGGTTTTATCTGTACCAGATGAGAGTTATGTTTATTATAAGATAGATGATACGGGGAATCTACAGGTCCGACTAACCGCATGGGGATATCGTTATCCGGAACGGGTACAGGGTGGAGTTATTATTGGAAGGCCAAAACCTAAGGAGCAGAAGGAGCATGTAGCTATACAATTGCTGTATGATGGAAAGCCTATACCAGATAAGACTTTACGATTAAATGGTTTGTTCCAATGGAAAACAGACCAGAATGGAATGTTTGAGGTTGGAAATTTGCCGTTGAATTATGAATTTGATGTGGATGTGGATGAAGTGCATCATCGGGTAAAAGTGATGCCTGGTCAGGGAAAAATCGAGTTGGATATCACTATATTTACTGAGGTAAAGGTAGTAGCTACACTAGATGATTTGCCTTATAAAGGAGCAGCAGTTTCTCTGACCTATGGAGAGCGTCAAATGAAGCTAATGACAGATGAGCAGGGAAAAGTAGTGGTCAGCCTGCCTTTAGATTTGCAGAATGGATTGTGCACTGTGACGCTGGATGGAGAGATACAGCAGATGCCGCTTACGGAAGAGGGGAGGATATTTACTTTCCGGCTAAAGACTCCGGAAAAGGAGATTCTGCCTGAAAAGGACTCTGAAAGATATGGAGATGTGGAAGTGAATGCTACACGGAACGGACAACCCTACCAGTTTGCTTCTGTCCTATTGGAATATGCAGGAAACAGAAAAAAGCTTACGACAGATATTGCGGGAAAAGCCACAATACGGTTGCCGTTGGAAGGAAAAGGGGTGGAATGTACGGTCATATTGGGAGAAGAAGTGCAGCGGAAAGAACTCTCGGAAGGAGTGACTTTATTTACATTCAGTGTGCAAGAGAGCATCAAAGAAAAGGAAGACCCCGAAGTCCCCCTTCCCAAAGCGTCAGAATCTGTAATTGTAGAAGTGATAGCTTTATTGGACGAGCAACCATATGTGGGTGTGCCAGTAGAAATAAAATATGGGGAGCATTATTGGCGGTTTGTAACAGACAATAATGGAATGGTGCAAACACAGATACCTTTTTACGCAGAGGAGGAATGGTGTACGGTTGCTTTGAAGGGAGAGAAACAACAGAAGAAGTTATTGGGCGAAGAGAAAACATCTTTCTTGTTTCAGTTTAAGAACTCAAAAGTACTTCCTGAACAGCCCGAAAAGCAGTCATGGGCTACGGTTCTGCTTGAAACCGCTGCAGGGTTGTTTATTGCCGCTTTGTTGGTTGCAACTTATTTGTTAGGTGGAGAAATTCTTTTTTAATTAACTGATAATAAGGGTTATATGTTATGTGTGATGCATTTTTGTATACTTATCTTTTTGTTGTCAATGTAGTAGCTTATTTGTTGTATGCAGCAGATAAGCATAGAGCTTATTATGGTTTGTGGCGTTATCCGGAAACATTACTGCTGGGAATTGCTATTGCAGGAGGAGCCTATGGAGCAGGAATGGGAATGTGGTTGTTTCGCCATAAGACCTTGCATCGTGCTTTTTTGATTACTGTTCCTTTGTGTCTGCTAATCTGGCTGATTGTCTTGATACTCTTGTGTATGAAATAGAGTAAATGAACGATTATGAACATAAAATTACATATTGGAGAGGTGGTGCCATTGCTGGATAAACGTATTTCTATGGCAAAAGTGGCACATTTGTTGATTCCTTTAGCAAGGCAGTCTGGACTCTGCTTGCCTGAATTACAAGTAGGAGCAGGCTATTTGCAATGGACGCTGCCTGGTACAGGCTGGATACCTTTCACGGAAGTAGATGATGCCTGCAAATCAGCCGTGGCTCGGATATATAATATGCGTAAATCTGCTGTGCTATCAGCTTTGGAAGGTTCTTCAATAAAAGAAATGGTTCTTGTCGTTCCATCAGATGAATTTATTTATTGCCGTGTGTCGGGGGAAGAATGGGAAATTGCGCTTGTGGCCTGGGCTTATCGGTATCCTGACCGCCTGGCATGTGGAGAATTGGATGGTTGGATACAAAAAACAGTTTTACAGGAAGTAAATATCGGGTTTGTTTGGCGGGGAGATATGCTGCCGCATCTGCCTTTCCGTTTGATGGGATATTCAAGGGCCACCTCTGAAGATGGATGGTTTCATGTAGACCAGAAAGTGGAAGTAGGACGCTCTCTTCAAATAGATACGCTTGCGGGAAAACAGTTCACGTTGAAGGTGGAGAAAGGAAAATCGGATTATAGTTTTGATTTGACACAGTTTTTCTCTGTGGGAATAGAGGTCAGGCAAGAAGGGATACCGGTATCTGGTAAAGTTTGTAAGATAGATTTTGCTGGAGAATTATATGAATTGCAGACTGATGATTCAGGGAGATGTGAACAGGTGTTGCCTTTGCAGGGGAATGGACAAGGACTTCCTGAACAGCCACAACCGGATTGTCATGTCGTATGTGAAGAGGATATACAATGCCAGGTACCAGTAATCGAAGGAGAGAAACTACATTTTATATTTGAAAAAAAGGTTCTTCCTACAGAGCCTATAGAAAAGCCTGTTGAAGATTCTGTTTCTCATACCATTCATCCTCCTGTCTCAGATTCGGATGTTATCCCAATTCAGAAGTCGGAATTTGTGGAAGAGAAGATACAGGAATCGGAATATGTGTTTATTCGTTTGCTGGATTATGGAAAATTTCCTTTGCCGGATCTTGATTTTGTGTTGATTACGAAGAAGAAAGGAGAAGTTTCACTTAAAACAGATAAAGAAGGATATTGTAAGGTACCTAAAGAATGGTTTACCCATAAAGAAAAAATACAGGTGAAGTTTTCAATTCACGAAGATTATATGGCGTTACATGATTTGCATGACCAGAAAAAGAAACGGAAAATAAGAAGATTATGGCTGTAGATAAACATTATTCTCAAATTGATTTCAGTCATAGAATGACTTATAAGGAGGAATTCAATGAATATACTATCTGGATGTGTCATCCTAGGAGACCTTGGTGGCTCTTAGGGTTGTTGGTGCCGTTGTTGTTTTTGATTCAATGTAAGAAAGACATTACTGTAAGTTGCTTGGAAGCAGGAAGTGGCATACCTGTTTCAAATCAGGCTGTGACTATAGGTTATGAATCTCATTATCTTTGGAAATCGGGAGAATTCTTTTTTACTGATAGTATCAGGATGACACAGCATACAGATTCTGTAGGTGTAACTGTATTTCGTGATTTACCTTGCAGTGTGTTTAGTTATGTTTTTTATTGTTTGAGTCAGATAACTTTCACAGCTCAGAATGAATGCCATACTCCATTGAAGGAACACTATAATTTTCATTATACTCGTCATGCGGATTTGACTATGGATATACGGCGTGAAAACTTGTATGTCAAATTAGTGGATTGCGAAACCGGATCTGTATTACCGGATGGCATGGTGTATTATGAGTATCTTGATTTCGGGGAGATAAAGTCGGATACAGCGCGTGCTAATGCTATGGGAGTTGCTAGGCTTTGTGGGGTACCGTATTGTGGAACTGTTCGGTTGTTAAGGGGAAGTTGTTATGGCTATGCTGATGAGGAAAAAAGGGAGATAGCCTGTCAGGAACTGACTGTTCCTGATGAGCAGACTGTGCTTTGTTTGCGTCCTATAAAAGAACGGTTTACTTTTCTAGTAAAGAACAAGGAAACAGGTCAGCCCATTCCAGATGCATTAGCTGAAGTGACATTGTTTCATCCGCAAGCAAGTGTCCCTGCTTTACGGCGTCGGGTACGCACCAGTATAGATGGAGCTGGCATGGGGGTATATGAGAATGCTTTTGTTTTGTCACGTATTGATATTAAAGTAAGTAAACCACATTATCGTGATGGTGAACTCGAAGGAGGCCCCTGGACGGTGGAACAGTTTATATACCAGGAGAATGATGTGAGGACCGTCTGGTTGACTCCCGAACCTTACTTAGTGGAATTTGTCAATATAGATAGTATTACCAGACGTCCTGTGTCGGGAGTGAATAATGTGATTCAAGTCACCGCTCTTAATGGGGAAACAGAGACTGCCACAGAGATTAGTAACAGTAACGGCGTTTTTCCTGTGACGGCAAAAGAAGGCTCACGCATAGAGATAACTGCTACTAAAGGTTCGTTGTATTGGCCTAAACATGAGGTAATTCCTTCGTTTGGGGAGAGAGAAGAAGTGATTATGCAGCCAAGGTTGGTAAAGGTTCCTTTTCGCACAATCCGAAAAGGAAGAAATAGTTTGCTACCGGATTGTACGCTTCGGGTGACGGGTACGGAAAGTGGGCGAATACCTCCGGAAAGTAGTGGAGAAGGTAGGTTTTATGTAGAGATGCGGCAGGATGAGAAACTGAGCATAGTGGCTTATAGAAAAGGATATGCGACAAATGACTTTACAGTAAATAAAGCTAGTTTGAGGGAATTGGTTGCTTCTGTTTCTCGGAGAGATATTCCGATGGAAATGGATTTACCCCCATGTCAGGGAGGAGTCAATGTACCTAAAGGAAAGAATGAAATGCTTCACCAGCGAGCTTATGGAATGGGGCAAGAAGAAGGAGATGCACAATTTATATGTGATTTCTATAATCAGTTTGATTATCTGACTATCTATGATGGACCGGACACCACAGGAGCAATTCTAACGAATAGGGGGCATCCTCGGATGAAAGTGGCTTCAAAGAACATTATTCCATTTCATTTTACTAAAGGTGCGGTGACAGTAGTTATAGAGACTTTTAATGGAGATTCAAGCTGGGAATATGTGGTTACTTGCCCTCATTAGTCGTAAATAGAAGTTATGGATATTGAATGTAATGGTAAGTTTAAAATAGAAGTTGTGCCCGACACAAAATGAGGGTAAGTTGTTATGAAATTAAAAGGAATAGTGGCTGGCTTATGTCTGGCTATTACGGTTTTGATTTTGAATGCATGTGCAGATTCTAAGTTAGAAAAACTGGTGGAAGAATTAGGTAAGGAGTGTCCGATTCAGATGGGAAGTGTTGGGGAAGTTACCAGTTTTATATTGGAAGATGGAAATTTAGTTGTAGATTATGAGGTCGATGAGTCGTTTGTGAATTTAGAAGTATTGGATAAAAAACCGGAACTTTTGAAGCATAATGCAGTGTTGATGTGTAGAAACGCAACAGGAGATTTACAGACTGTACTTTCTCTTTTGGCAGAAGAAGGTGCGGGATGGGTGTTAAAATATAAGGGAAAATCAACAGGAAAGGAGTTGTCTATATCTCTTGATGCCGAGGATATAAAGGAGGCAATGGAGATTACAGAAGAAGATAAAAATCCTATGGAACTTTTGAAGAAGCAAGTGGAGATAACAAATGTGCAATGCCCGATGAAAATTGATCAGGGTATGACTATTACGGAACTGACCATTGAAGGGTGGTATGTGGTCTATAACGTTGAAATAGATGAGAACTTGTATTCAATAGAGGCGTTAGAATCTTGTTTGACGGAGGTGAAAGAGAATATTGTGGCGAATCTAGACAAAACCGATCCAGCCATTCAGGCCTTTTTGGAAGCTTGTAAGCAAGCTAATAAGGGAATTGCTTATAAATATATTGGGAAAGTTTCAGGAAAAAGTTGTATGGTGAAGATTCCTGCTTCGGAATTGTAATCTGCAGGTTGCTGATTTTAAGTAAACCTTTTCGGGAAAAGAAATAACAATGAGACACATATTTCTTTTTTTATGTTTGAGTGTTATTTGCAAACTGGCGGTATTAGCTCAAATTTCTGGCGGATTTTATTATCAGAACGGCTATGTATATTTTGTTGGTCAGAATGTATCTGGCCGTGTATTGAGTAATCTGACAGTGAAATGTGTTAATTCGGTATTGAACCAGCAGCAATCATACTCCTTATCTTTTCTTGCCAATGGAGATTCATTTTCTGTCGGACCGGAAAATGGATGGCAATGGCAGGCGGGAGAACAATTATTTATTGTATATGGAAACGGTCAATCTGTATACTGGATTTTTCAGCCAGCTCCGTCCTATAATATTCCTTATAATAATTCTTCGTCCACTGAATCTTTTTCTGATAATATGGTAATTCAGGAAAAAATTCGCCAGTTGGAATGGAGAATACGGGATGCAGAAAGGAGTTTGCGTAAGTATGAAGAATGGAATCGGAAAAACCCTTCTATTTCGAGTAGCCAATTGATAAGTTCACAACGTCGGTTAATTCGAACTTACCAAGACCAGATACAAGATTTGATAAGACAAATGCGTTGAGAATTAATAAGAAAGAATAGATATGTATCTGCGCATATTGATATTTACAGTCTGTATGGTGATTTTGTCAGATTGTAATCGGGATATAAGGGAGGATTATGCTGCATATTTCGGGAATGAAGAAGCCATAGATTTGTCTGCTATATGGAAAGTCTTTGAAGAATATATGATAGCTGAAGCAACAGGTTGTCAATACGAGCTAGATGAGGCACTTGAAGGAGACATCTGGAGACAGCGAAGTAAATTTGCGATATTTGATGAGGTAGGAGCAATACGTTTGCCGGAGTATGATCATTCAGAACATCCCTTTTTGGTCCAGTCGGAAGGATTTTATAATTCTTGTGCTGTTGCTTTTAATATATGGAGCAATCATGAACTTTGGTTACGAGGTTGTGTTGGATGTGAATTGGCTGCCTCGGATAGTATTAAGGAAGGTATTCGGAGAATGAATTTGAATTGTATTCGGGAAGAAGGTTTACAGCAAGTTGCCCGAATATACAGAGATAGTATGTTGTGTCTGATGCAGACTTCGCCAGAGAGTTGGAGCCGAGAAGGGGATGCCATGGATTTATTGATGGATTATAGTAAAAAAATAGAGTTACGAGCTTATCAATTCTATGAGGATAAGAAGAGTTTTCTGGATTCATTAAAATCCGTAAATGCAGAGTTGCTTTCAATTACGAGACCAGTTTGGAAAGCATATCAGGAGGCCGAGGAGAAGAATCGGCTGAGCCTGATATTGCGCGGTCTGTCAGATTGTCAGACCTTTGACGAACAGTGTTCTTTATGGTTGAACTGGGCAAACAGTCAGGAGTCTATATATGAGGGAAAATGGATTGTGGCCGTGGCAGAGGCATTGATGAAATCGGGTAAGTATTGTCTGCTTTTGAATGAAGTATGGATGATATGGCGCTGTTTGTTTCAGGTGGAATATATGGGGTTATCTCGTGACTCCTCCATTCCGAACGACTACTATAATGATATGAGAAAGCGCTGCTATTTAACTTGTCTTAAGCGGATAGAATCACATCCGGAAGATGTGTTTGCCATGAATTGTGCTTCTACGATTGGAGGGAGATCTAATTTAAATCGTTTTGGAGGGAATCCGATGGGTAATGAGGCAATGGTTGAGGAGTTTTATCATCTTCCTCATCGTTTTAATAATAATGTAAAAGAAGAGCTTGAAAGAGATGAAAATTAAGAAAATTAGAAATAATCAAACAGTGATAGTGTATGGGGTGGAGTTTCATGGATTTGAGGAACTCAAAAAACGAGCTTTTAGCAACGATCCTAAGGAAGGAATATATGTAGGGTGTGATTGCGAAAGATATCCTTGTTTTAATAGTGAGGATTATGCTACAGAGAATCGTTTTTATTGGAATTTTGTGTTTGCCAGAGATAAACAAGAACTGGATCAGAAAATAAAATTGCTGGAAACATGTCGTTGTGGATGTAATTATTGTAAACTTACGGAAGCTACTCCAGAAGAATTATATCCGATGATATATTTTCAGGGGGATGAGATTCATCCTTTGAATATGACAGAGTGTGAAAATATGGTGTCGGGAAGTGAAGAATGAAGATGAATGAGATTGAGAAGAAATAGACGCAGCATATTTATAAGTAAGCATTCGAAGAAATGCACCTTTTACACTTTGAGGTTTGGTTGTAG
>ERZ838577.579-NODE-579-length-56250-cov-10.909743_pt1 | contig 56250 bp, 46 predicted proteins | sample MGYA00519682_ERZ838577 | MGnify/ENA primary metagenome ERZ838577 (study PRJEB31850, sample SAMEA3708838) | human gut metagenome | biome: human gut; feature: human-associated habitat; material: faeces | place: China | collected 2014 ...
TAGAGCACCTGACTGTTAATCAGGGGGTCGTTGGTTCAAGCCCATCCTGAAGCGCAAGGCCGGAGTTTCCGCGAGGAAACTCCGGTTTTGTTTTTGGCGGCCGGGCGGCATTATAAATCTTATAAATCTTATAAGTTTTATAGATCGTATAAAACAAAAAAAGGAAAGCGTGAAGCTTTCCTTTTTTTTATGGGATTGGCGTTGGCTCTTATTTTGCCTCAAGGGGCTGAACATTGATGAATCTGCGTCCCTCTTTGCCGGTGGTGAATACCACTGTGCCGTCGATGAGGGCGAAGAGAGTGTGGTCCTTGCCCATGCCGACGTTGAGGCCGGGATGATGGACTGTGCCACGCTGACGCTTGATGATGTTGCCTGCCTTGCAGTATGAACCACCGAAGATTTTCACTCCAAGTCGTTTGCTTTCTGATTCGCGGCCGTTCTTAGAACTACCGACACCTTTTTTATGTGCCATTTGTTATCTACGGTTTTAAGCGGTTACAATTTTTTTGATTAACACTTTGGAGAAGAACTGGCGATGACCGTTTTTGCGACGATAGCCTTTGCGGCGTTTCTTCTTGAAAACGATAACTTTCTCACCTTTCACCAGAGGAACGAGCACTTCGCACTCGATCTTTGCTCCTTCCACGGCAGGAGCACCGACTTTAACGTCGCCGTCGGCATCGAGAAGAAGCACTTTGTCGAAAGCGATAGCGTCGCCCTCTTTTACTTCCTCGCCGAGGTGGTGAACATACAGATATTTGCCTTCTTCGGCTTTGAACTGCTGTCCTTTGATTTCTACGATAGCGTACATTTAAACTATTGATTTATAAATGAATCCGTTGGGCGGAAGCTTCTCTGAGCCTCACTTTTCCATGCCATGGCGGAGAAATGCGGCACAAAGTTAATAAAAATCCCTCTGACTGCCAAAGGATTTTGAAAATACTTTGTGGAATCGGAAAATTTTATTAATTTTGCGGTGCTTTTCGAGAAAGGTGGCCCTGCGGGGAGAGATTTGAAAGATCCGCGGGAAAGGCTCAGTCCTTAAGCTTTTTGAAGAAAAGCAATTAATCATTAACCATTTAATCTCTCAAAACTATGCATCTTTCAGCAGAAGACAAGAAGAGAATCTTCGAGACTTACGGCCAGGGCGCAAACGATACGGGCAGCCCCGAAAGCCAGATCGCTCTTTTCTCGGAGCGTATCAAACACCTCACAGAGCATCTTAAAAAGAACCACAAGGACCACGCTACTGCACGCGCTCTGAAAACGCTTGTAGGCCAGCGCCGCAGCCTTCTGGACTATCTGATCCGCAAGGACATCAACCGCTATCGTGCAATCATCGCGAAGAAAGAGCTCGGTATCAGAAAGTAAGTCGTTCCTCGAAGCATCTTTCAAGACCAAAAAAACAGAGAAATCGCCCCTCGGGGCGATTTTTTTTGTTAAGAATTGTTATATTTGCATGATGAAAGGAATCGGAAAGTTGTGGAAACTGTTGCCCGCTTGGCTCCCGACGCTCCTGACGGTGGCCGCGGTTCTATGGCTCACGCTTGCGCCGCATCCCACGGGTGAATTCGAGCCGGAGCTCTTCCCAGGGGCCGACAAGGCGGTCCACGCTCTGATGTTCGGCTGGCTGGCACTGATGGTTTTTATCGACCGTGTCCGTCTCGACGGGAAGCATGCGCCGCGAATCCGTTTTTTCGTGATTGCCGACCTGTTTGTGATTCTTCTTGGCGGCATCATCGAGATCCTCCAGGGACTGATGGAGCTTGGCCGTTCGGCCGATTTCTCCGATTTCCTCGCAGATGCCGCAGGTGCGGCAACCGTATTATTGCTTTGGCTTATTTATTGGCACAAAAATGCACGCTGCCGATAAAAACTGCCGGTAAGACCAAACCGGTGAATAACAATGACAGAAGACACCACTCTGACAACCCCCGACGCGCCCGAAAGCCCTGAGGCGGCTCCGAAGGCTTCGCGTCGGCACATAATAAGACCCAAATGGCTCCGCATCACGCTCAAGACGCTGATGTGGATTCTCATTGCCTTGGTATTGCTTCCATTGCTTCTCTACATCCCTCCGGTGCAGACCTTTGTGAAGAACGTGGCCTGTGACATGGTGTATAAGTCCACCGGAATGAAAGTGGAGATCGACCGGTTCATGCTGAAATTCCCGCTGGACGTGTCGCTGCAGGGAGTCACGGTGCTCGATGTCCACCGTGACACGATGGTCAGTGCCCGCGAGGCGCTTCTCGATGTGAAGATGCTCCCGCTGCTCGCGCTCGATGTGAAGATCAACAAGCTCAAACTCACGCAGGGTTATTACAGAATGGTGTCGCCCGATTCATCGATGGTGCTGACCGTGCGCGCAGGACTGCTCGACACCGACGACAAAGCGCGCGCGAACATGCGCACGGGCGAGATAACCCTCAACAAGGCGCTTTTGCGCGACGGTAACCTCCAGCTCTATATGAATGTGTGGAAGCAGAAGCCCACGCCGCCCGACACCGCGAAGTCTACGCCATTCCGTATAAAAGCCGAAGACCTGAAGCTGGAAAATTTCACTTTCGGCATGTCGATGCTTCCCACGATCGACACGCTCAGTCTGAAGGCCCGCGACATATCTCTTAAAAAAGGTGTCGTGGATCTCGGCAAGAACAAGGTGAGCTGGAAATTGGCTTCCGTAGCCGGCGGTTCAGGCCGCTATCTTACACCCGATCCGAAATGGGCCGCCGAGCATCCGGCGCCTCCGGCGCAACCCTCATCGGGGCCGCCGATGGTGATAAGCGGCGATTCTATCTCTCTCGATGAATTCGCGATGATCTATGCCGTGAAGGGCGCCAAACCGCTCCCCGGTTTCGACGCGTCCTATATATCCGTGAAGGATGTGGCCATAGGCATGCGCGGATTCTACAACGAATCCTCCACCGTCCGGCTGCCCATTACGCGCCTTCAGGCCCGCGAACGCAGCGGACTCGAAATAGTGCGCGGGCAGGGCATCATAGGCGTAGACTCTACGGGCCTTTCACTTAAGGATATTAACATAAGCACACTATATTCGAAGATAGCAGGTGATGCCGCCATACCTTTCGCTCTTATGGAGCTTAAACCGGATGCGCCGGTGGATGTGTCGGTGACGACACGACTGGGAATGCCCGATATCGATGCGTTCATGCCGTCGCTGAAGGAATATACCAAGTTGCTTCCGGCCCGCAATCCTCTGGATGCCACACTTGAGGCGCACGGCACCCTTGCATCTGTGGATGTGGAGACCCTTGAAGCCGAATTGCGCGACGTGCTCTCGATATCGGCGTCGGGATATGCCGACAATGCATTGGATATAAAGCGGCTCGTGGCACAACTCGATTTCGAGGGGGAACTTTCCGATCCGCGTCTTATCGACCGCTTTACCGGCGAATCGGGGATAAAGGTGCCCGCATTCCGCATCGAAGGAAATGCCGAAGCAAGCAACCAGACGTATGGCGCAGACTTCCGGTTCACTTCCACCGCCGGCAATGCCGAAGGCCTCGGTAAGGTGAGTCTCAACTCAGAGCATTATGATGCCGATATCTCGGTGGAGCGGCTCGATGTGGCGCATTTCATGCCTACACTCGGCATCGGCTCCGTCACCGCATCGGTTAAGGCAGAAGGCGCAGGTTTCAATCCCCTCTCCGGAAAATCGACCACCGATGCGCGCATATACATAAACTCAATAGAATATAATAAGAAGCTGCTCAGTGATATTCGCGCAGACATACGCCTGGAGCGCGACGGCGTCTTCGACCTGCAGGCGGTCTCTCCCAACCCCGGCCTTGACTTCGATATCGAAGGAAGCGGCATCATACATAAGGACGACTATACATTCGATTTTATGGCAAGACTGAGGGATATCGACCTACGGGCTCTCGGATTGAGTCCCGACATGAGCAACGGCAAAGGCACGGTTTATCTCAAAGGGACAGCGAGCCCGGAGCGCTGGCTGTATTCCGCCGATCTCAAGCTCGATGATTTCGACTGGAATCTTCCCAACCAATATATCCACCTCCCGGGAGGTATGACCGCCCGAATAGATGCCGAGGAAAATTCAACCCGTCTCACGGTGGATTCCTACATGACATCGCTCGATTTCGACAGTCCTGCAGGACTCGAACATCTTGTGGACGCCTTCGGGAAAGCAGCCGCTGTAGCCGGCCGGCAGGTAGAGGCCCGCAATCTGACGGTGGATTCGATCAGCGATCTTCTTCCGCCGTTCCGTCTCGGCATGTCGGCCTCCGGGCGCGGGTTGCTGAGCCAGTTCCTTGTGCCGGCGGGAATGAACGTCGACACGATATACGGAAGTTTGTCGAAAGATTCGCTCTTTCACGGCGCCATAGGCGCACATCGTTTCACAACAGGCTCTCTTACGCTCGATACGATCGCCCTTTCGCTCGCCGAGCGAGGAAAGCTTCTCGACTATCGTCTTCATGTCGGCAACCGCCCCGGCACGCTCGATGAATTCGCTCAGGTCGGCATCAGAGGATACGTCGGCGGGAACCGTGCGGGTATGTTTCTGACGCAGAAAAACGTGAAGGGTGAGACCGGCTATCGTCTCGGACTGACCGCCGCGATGCGCGACTCCACGGTGTCGCTTCATTTCACGCCTTTAGAGTCGACTATCGCCTATCTTCCCTGGACGCTCAACGATGACAACTATATCGATTTCAATTTCAATAATCTCAAGGTAGACGCCAACCTGCTTGCCCGGAGTGCAGAGAGCAGCATATTGCTGCGCACCGAGCCGACTGAAGAAGGTTTCGACCGGATGCATCTGAAACTCGATAATATCCGCATTCAGGACTTCCTGAGCATGTCGGTGTTCGCTCCCCCCGTTACGGGCTCGATAAATTCCGACATCAATCTGAGCTATAACGGCAGAGTGCTTCGCGGACGAGGCACTCTCGGAGTGAAGGAACTCACCTACAGCCGCTATCGTCTCGGAGACTTCGATCTCGACCTGCGTGCGGGTATGGGTGCCAACGGCGATTCGGGAGTGGGCGCCGGGCTGAAGATCAACGGAGAGCAGGCTCTTGCCGCCTACGCCCGCATGAAAAACGATTCCACAGGATTGCACCCCGACAGTATCGGGTTGAAACTTACGCGCTTCCCTCTCTCGATTGCCAATCCCTTCCTCGGCAACATGGTGGCCATGGGAGGTCGCCTCAACGGCTCGATGCGGATGGACGGATCATTTACCAAACCGATACTCAACGGAGAGTTATCGTTCGACACCGTGACTGCGCGTATACCTATGGCGGGTGCCACACTGCGTTTCGACAAAGGACCGGTGAGGGTGGCCAACAGCGTGGTTCATTTCGACAGGTTCGGCATTTACGGAGCCAACGACAATCCGATAACTCTCGACGGCACGGTGGATGCCACCAAATTCTCCGACATTATGGTGAATCTGACCATGAACGCCCGCAATACCCAGCTTATCAAGAGTGACAAGCGTTCCAAGGCCGATCTTTACGGCAAGCTCTTCGTGAACCTCGACGGCAGCATGAAAGGATCTCTGAATCTCCTCGACATAAAGGCTAACCTCAATATCCTGGGAACCACCGACGTCACTTATAATCTCGGGGCAACTCCCGCCGAGCTTTCGGGACAGGGAGAGACGGATGTGGTTAGATTCGTGAATTTCAACGATACGACGCAGGTATCGAAAGCCGACAGTGTGCAAAGCGGGATGGCGATGAGGATCCGCGCCGGACTGACAATCTCCCCCGGAACGCGCGCCACCGTTCTGCTCTCAACCAACGGCACCGACAAGGTTGAACTGCAGCCGACGGCAAATCTCAGCTATTTCCAGAACTATATGGGCGACATGAGGCTCAACGGCACGCTGACGCTCGGCAACGGATTCGCCCGCTACGCGGTGCCCGTGGTCGGAGAGAAGATGTTCACCTTTAATCCTGCAAGTACGGTGGTATGGAGCGGCGACCTGATGAATCCGGCGCTCAACATCACGGCTACGGACGAGATGAAAGCCTCCGTGTCGCAGGGTGGCAACTCGCGCCTCGTGAACTTCCTTGTGACGCTCACGGCCAAAGGGACACTCGATGTGCCTAAAGTAAACTTCGACCTATCCACCAACGACGACATCTCCATCCGCAACGAACTGCAGTCGATGAGTGCTGACCAGAGGCAGACGCAGGCTATGAACCTTCTGCTTTACGGCCAATATACCGGGCAGAACATGAAAGCCAACGCCAATCTGGGAGGCAATATGCTCTACAGCTTCCTCGAATCGCAGATTAACTCGTGGGCGGCCAAGAATATCCGTGGAGTAGACCTGACTTTCGGCATCGATCAGTACGACAGGATGCGCGACGGCGCCAGCTCGACGGAGACCAGCTACAGCTATCAGGTTTCAAAATCGCTCTTCAACAACCGATTCAAGATACAGGTGGGCGGCAACTATTCGACCGATGCATCCGCCGACGAAAACCTGAGCCAGAATCTGATCAGCGACATTTCGATAGAATATATCCTGAAACAGACCGAGACGCTGAACATGTCGGTGAAGCTTTTCCGTCACACCGGCTATGAAAGCATTCTTGAAGGTGAGATCACGGAGACGGGCGTCGGTTTCGTGATGAAGCGAAAGCTGATGAATCTCTTCCATCTCTTCCGCCCAATCCGGCGCAGGCGTGCCGAAAGGGAGGATAAGACGGCCGCGATGCCGTCGGCTGCGGCCCTGAAGGACAGCATAGGGCTCCCCGCAGACTCCATTGATACGAATAAAAAGGAGCATGAAAACGAGAATTAAGAAAACATCCGACATACGAAACCTGCGGGCATTCCTGTATTTTCTGCCGGCGCTCATGCTTATGGCGCTTTTGGCCACAGGGTGCTCCACAACCTCGCGCCTCGCCGAGGGAGACATCCTCTACAACGGGATGAAGCTCAAGTTACATCCCGCCGACAACGAAAAACTTCCCGGGGATATGGTTTCCGACATGACCAAGGCCGTGAATGCGCGTCCCAATAATCCCTGGCCGTTCCTGACGCCATATGTGCGCAATCCTTTCCCGATCGGACTGTGGGTATATAACCATTGGAACGATTCGACAAAAGGGCTGAAGGGCTGGCTATACAAAAAACTCGTGGAAGACCCCGTGCTTGTAAGCGATGTGCGCCCCGACACGCGAGTGAAGATGCTCACGAGCATTCTCGACAACAACGGCTATTTCGGCTCCACAGCCCGATACTCACTCCAACAGGGTAAAAACAGCCGCAAGGCCAAGATTGTGTATGATGTGGATGTGACTTCGCCATATCTCATCGACAGTCTCCAATATGTCGAGGGGGATTCGAAACTTGCCGAATTTATCAACAGGCTGGCACGTCGCAGCAAATATCTGGTGAAAGGGGAGCGCTTTTGCGTCGACAGCCTTAGCGCCGAGCGAGTGCGCATTGCGAACTTCCTCCGCAACGTAGGCTATTATTATTTCAGGCCCGAATATATTGAGTTTCTCGCCGACAGCCTGATCACTCCCCACCGAATCGCCCTGCGTATGACTCTGGCGAGCAACATCCCCGATATTGCCAAGCTGCGATACCGCACGGGAAACGTGCATACCTACGTGTTGCGACGCAGTTCCCGCAATCCCGGAATGCCCGACACCATCCCAACCGACAGAGGAGAGCTGGTAGTGTTCCGGCCGGCAAGACTGCGCAAAAACGTGATTCCCTCATGCATAACCCTTAAGAAAGGTGATATCTTCTCAGTGTGGCGTATGGACCAGACCCAGAACCGTCTTTCGCGTCTGGGAATGTTCGGCAACATCCAGATTCAGCCTCTTCCTGCCGACACCACGAAAGAGAATCCTACTCTCGACGTCTATATCACCTGCCAGTTCGACCGGCCTATGGAGGCGACGCTCGAGGCCAACGTGGTCTCGAAATCCAACAGCTATTTAGGTCCGGGGCTGATATTGGGAGTTACCAATAATAATACCTTCGGAGGAGGAGAGAAACTGTCGGTGAACTTCAACGCCGAATATGAATGGCAGACAGGCAAGAACAGCGGCAGCATATTCAACAGTTATGAATTCGGACTTACCGGCTCGCTCGCCTTCCCGCGGCTTCTCGCCCCGCGTTTTATACCGCGAACGGAGCGCGAACTCAACTGGACCACCATCTCATTGGGGGCGAGCGTAATGAACCGTCCCCATTTCTTCAAGCTCGCTGATTTCAATGCCGGAATTACCTATGAATGGCATCCTACGCGAAACACACTCAGCCAGCTCACGCTCTTCAAGCTTACGTATAACAAGCTTATACACACCACTGCGGCCTTTGATTCCATCATGGATGCGAATCCGGCGGTGGCCCTGAGTTTCCGGAGCCAGTATATTCCGCAGCTGAGCTACACCTATACTCTCGACAAATTCCTGGAGCGGCGGAAGATAAACGGTATCAATTTCTCTTTCACCGTGACGGAAGCCGGAAACGTGTTCGACGGCATCTATCGCCTCTGCGGCGTGAAGGGAGAGAAGCGGATGTTCGGCACTCCCTTCTCGCAGTTTGTTAAAGGTCAGGCACAGCTTGTCTATAGCCGCCGTCTTGTCCGCGGGAGCGACCAGTGGCTCGTGACCCGCGCGCTGATAGGCGCAGCCCATGCCTATGGCAACGCGAAAGAGGTGCCATATTCCGAGCAGTTCTATATAGGAGGCGCAAACTCCATCCGGGCGTTTACCGTACGCTCGCTCGGCCCGGGCAGCTACAGGCCCCCGGAAGCCGCCGAGAACGGCTATTTCGACCAGACCGGTACGTTCAAGCTCGAACTCAATGCCGAATACCGTTTCCCCATAATCAGCGTGCTTCATGGAGCGGCTTTCGTGGACTGCGGCAATATATGGCTTCTGAAGAATGATCCCTTGCGTCCGGGCGGTCAGCTCAAGGGGAAGACTTTTTTGAAAGACCTCGCTTTGGGCACGGGAGTCGGCCTGCGTGTCGACATCGGTATGCTCGTGATCCGCGGTGACCTCGGATATGGGTTGCACGTGCCCTATTACAACGGCACCAACCATTATTTCAACATCCTCTTCAAGAAGGCCTTCGCTTTCCATCTGGCCATCGGCTATCCATTCTGATCATGAACAGGCAGGAAAGGCGGGGAGCGATATGGTTTGCGGCGGGAGTGCTGCAGTTGGGTCTCATGTTATGGCTGGCGGGGAGATGCTCGCGCGAAGCCGAGCAAGCCGCCGTGACGCCCGCGGTAATGGTGGTGGATGCAGCCGATTCGCTCTCGGGAGAGAATGTCGAAGCCGGGAAATCGCGCAGGAAGCGCGGAAAATCCGGCAAAAGAAGCTCAGGCAAGAAAAGAGGGAATCGAAAATCGCGCGGCGCAAGCGCCGCCATTGAGCCCTACCGCGACATTCTTGCCGACACAATCGCGAATGAGCCTCATGGGAATTAATGGGGCTCATTAGCCCATTAGGCCCATTGGGCCCATTAGACTCATTAGTTTTTATAGTTTCAAGGATTTTTTGTAATTTTGCAACTTGAAATTACGAGAAAGCAGCATGCAGGACATTAGGAACATCGCGATTATCGCGCATGTCGACCACGGAAAGACTACTCTGGTCGACAAAATGCTTCTGGCAGGACATCTGTTCCGCGACAACCAGAACGCAGGAGAACTGATACTTGACAACAACGATCTGGAGCGAGAGCGAGGCATAACGATCCTGTCGAAAAACGTTTCCATCAATTATAAAGGAACCAAAATCAACATCATCGATACCCCGGGGCACGCCGATTTCGGCGGCGAAGTAGAGCGTGTGCTCAACATGGCCGACGGCTGTCTCCTTCTTGTCGACGCTTTCGAAGGCCCTATGCCTCAGACCCGTTTTGTGCTCCAGAAGGCCATTCAGATGGGCCTCAAACCTGTGGTGGTGATCAATAAGGTCGATAAGCCAAACTGCCGTCCCGATGAAGTGAACGAGATGGTGTTCGACCTGATGTTCAACCTCGATGCAAGCGAAGAGCAGCTCGATTTTCCTACAGTCTATGGATCTGCCAAGCAGAACTGGATGTCGACCGACTGGCGCAAGCCTACGCAGGATATCACGGCTGTGCTCGACGCCATTATAAAATATATTCCCGCGCCGAAACAGATCGAAGGAGATCCGCAGATGCTCATCACGAGTCTCGACTTCAGCAGCTATGTGGGCCGTATCGCCGTGGGCCGCGTGCATCGCGGCACGATCCGCGAGGGAATGGAACTCGGTCTCTGCAAGAAAGACGGAACAGTGACCCGCCAACGCGTGAAAGAACTTCACACTTTCGAAGGTATGGGTCGCAAAAAAGTTACGGAGGTTTCGAGCGGCGATATATGCGCGATTGTCGGTCTTGAGAATTTCGAGATCGGCGACACGCTTACTCTTTACGATAACCCCGAACCGTTGCCGCGAATTGCCATCGATGAGCCGACAATGTCGATGACCTTCACCATCAACGATTCACCATTCTTCGGTAAAGACGGAAAATATGTGACTTCCCGTCATATCAGCGACCGTCTGGAACGCGAGCTCGACCGCAACCTTGCGCTGAGGGTCGAGAAAGGAGCCACGGAAGATAAATGGACTGTTTTCGGTCGCGGTGTGCTCCATCTCTCCATTCTCATAGAGACGATGCGCCGCGAAGGCTATGAACTGCAGGTAGGGCAGCCGCAGGTGATCGTAAAAGAGATCGACGGAGTTAAATGCGAGCCCGTCGAGGCTCTTTCGATAAATGTGCCGGAGGAGTATTCATCGAAGGTGATCGATCTCGTGACGCGCCGCAAGGGTGACATCGTGTCGATGGAAACCCGCAACGACCGCATAGATATTGAGTTCCATATCCCTTCGCGCGGCATCATCGGATTGCGCAACAATGTGCTGACCGCTACTGCCGGAGAAGCCATCATGGCCCACCGCTTCCTCGAGTATCAGCCCTGGAAGGGAGATATCGAACGCCGCACCAACGGTTCGCTGATAGCAATGGAGGCCGGAACGGCCTATGCATATGCCATCGACAAGCTTCAGGACCGCGGCCGGTTCTTTATCTTCCCTCAGGAGGAGGTTTACGCCGGACAGGTGGTAGGGGAGAACGCCAAAGACAACGATATCGTGGTGAACGTTACCAAATCGAAGAAGCTTACGAATATGCGTGCTTCGGGTGCCGACGACAAAGCGAGAATTGTGCCTCCGGTGGTCTTCTCGCTCGAAGAGGCGCTGGAATATATCAAGGAGGATGAATATGTGGAGGTGACGCCGAATCATATCCGTCTGCGCAAGATCATACTCGACGAGAACGAGCGCAAACGCGCCAACAGATAAGGAACGATGCCTTAAGGCAAGGATACGTGTTGATGCGGTTGCATGAACAGCAACCGACGGATGCTTACTGAACTTTATGCGGAGTTTTGGCGTTTCCCTATAAAGAGATGTCGAACTCCGGGGGCGCGAAGCCCTCTTTGAGCGCTCTCCTGAATTTTAAATAGTCATCTTAACGATAAGAGACCGGGCGGAATCCGAGGATTTCGCCCGGTTTTTGTTTCGGGATGGGGGCTCGGACGTCATGAAAAATCATTGATAAGTCAACGAGAGCATGCTTTTCGGAAATATGTTGCACAACATTATTCTTCGAAATATTTAGTGGCTGATTAAGAAATGATAAAAATCCGGGAGTCTCAAATAATTGTGTGAAACAGGAGTCTCAAATAATTATATTGCTATTCTACAGAAAGTTGACAAAATTGATATATCAACAAAATGAATGAGATGAAAAGCGGGTTCTAAAATTTTGAATGGGCAGAATCGTTGCATAATTTTGCATCGACCTAACAACGCGGCCGCTTCGGAAACAGATCGGAAACGCTTCCGGAATGCCGACAAGCCTTAGAACCAAAATGAAGGACTCAAACTCAATTATCTCGAGAGCCTACGCCGAATACTATCCCGACGTGCTTCGTTTCATGGAATACAAAGTAGGGGTCGGCAACGATGCCGAAGACCTCACGCAGGATGTATTTGTGAAACTGCTCTGCTACGACAGCGAGCTTTTATGGGCCTCCATCCGCAACCTTATATATAAGATATCATCGAACCTCGTCAATGATTATTGGCGTCGTCATTACGTGCGCAGTGAGGCCGACCGCTATCTGATGGAAATGCAACCCGTGTCGGGCAACCTCACGGAAGAGACCGTGATCGGCAATGAACTGGCGCTTGAAGAGCGCAAATGTCTGGCCCGGATGGCTCGCAAACGCCGTCTGATATATGAGCGGCGCCGCTTCTTCGGCGAGAGCGCACAGGAGATTGCCGACAATCTCAACATCTCGCGCCGCACGGTGGAGAATCATCTCCAGCTCGGCTATAAAGAGATGCGCAGCCATATCCGCGCATGTTGCTGACGCATACAGTGCGAATCGAGAGTTAATGGAAAGAAAGCTACTTAAGGAACAGAGTCTAAAATCTATTCTAACCTAATTTATATGAAACGCAGATTTAACCGAGATGCCTGCAGAGCGCAGGCTTTGCTCGTTGCGCTGGCCATAATGGCAGGCGGCGGTGCAGTGGCGAAAGCCGGCACTTCCCCCGCGCCCCAGGCCCAGACTACGGAGCAGCGTACAATTCGCGGAACGGTGGTGGACGCGACGGGTGAACCGTTGATAGGCGCCACAATCCTTGTTCCCGGAACAAGTTTCGGCGCATCCACCGACCTCGACGGTAACTTCACTGTGAAGTTGGGCAACGCCAAGGAAATCCAGGTGTCCTATATCGGATATAAGACGGTGAAAGTGCCCGTCAAAGGCCAGACTGAATTAAAGATCGTGCTGGCAGAAGACAGTTCCGTGCTCGACGAAGTTGTGGTTGTCGGCTACGGTACGCAGAAAAAAGCCACGATGACCGGCGCCGTCACCGTTGTCGGAAGCCAGCAGCTCGAAGACAAGGGAACCCTTTCGAGCCCCGTGCAGGCCATGCAGGGTCAGGTTCCGGGTGTGATCGTGACACGTTCCAACTCCGCTCCCGGTGAGGAGGGCTGGAACATGCAGATCCGCGGTTCCGTTTCGAAAAACTCCACAAGTCCTCTGGTCATCATCGATGGTGTGGAATATGAAGGTGTCGGGGCTCTGAACCAGCTCAACCCCTCGGATATCGAATCTATGAATATTCTGAAGGACGCCGCGGCCTCCATCTACGGATCGAAGGCAGCCGGCGGCGTTGTGCTCATCACCACCAAGAAAGGCTCGGCCGACCGCGTGCGCGTGGACTACAACGGCTCGTTCACCGGCAAATTCATCGGCAACCAGCCCAGCCCGACAGGGCTTGTGGACTGGGCCAACGCTCAGATCGAGGCTTATCGCAACGACGGCTACGACGATACTTACGACCGTATCCGCTGGTGCCAGATGATGATCGAATATAAAGACCAGTATCTGGACTTCGACCATGTGAAGAACCCGATCAACATGTTCGGCGATACTGCCGACCTTACCTTCTTCGATACAGACTGGAACGACATCCTGTGGGGCAACTCATGGTCGACGAGCCATGACCTCGCCGTTTCGGGAGGCAACGATAAGAGCACCTATCGCGTATCGGCCGCTTATATGTACGACGATTCCAACCTGAAATGGGGCAACAACCACAACAACCGTTTCAACATCCGTCTGAACAACACATTCAAATTCCACGAGAAATTCCAGCTTACCTCCTCGATTGCGCTGAACCGTCAGGATCAGGTGGCTCCGACGCGTATCGGTTCCTGTCTGACCTCCAACACGGCACAGCCGGGCTTCCCCTCCTCGACAATCGACGGCAAACCTTACGGATGGGGCGGCAACTGGAAAGCGCCCAACTGGGAGGCCGAGCTCGGCGGCGACAACAAATACAAGGCAGTTTCCGTGAATGTGAGCGAGGCTTTCCGCTATGACATCATCAACGGCCTTAGTCTCAACGCCACTTTCGGCTACAACTACCGCGGCAACACACGCGACAAGAAATCGCTCGCAGTGGATTATTACAACTATGCCGGCAACAAGGTATGGTTCACCGACCCCACAGAGGAAAAAACCTCTTATGAGAAATGGTGGGACCGCCGCGAACTCTTCACCGTGCAGGCATATCTCGACTATATGAAGACCTTCGGTCAGGACCATAACTTCAAGGCCATGCTCGGTGTGCAGTATTCATATACAGATTATGAGTCGAACACCAACACAGCCGAGGACATCAACGCATCTCTCGAGATCATCAACGGACAGGGACTTCACAACATCAAGGCCAACAAATGGCAGGAGTCGCTTCTTTCCTACTACGGACGTGTGAATTATGACTTCCGCTCCAAATATCTTCTCGAGGCCCAGGCACGTTACGACGGAAGCTCAAAATTCCAGGCCGAGAACCGCTGGGCATTCTTCTGGGGTGTTTCGGCAGGATGGCGCATAGCAGAGGAATCCTTCATGGAGGGCACTCGCGACTGGCTCAGCGAACTGAAACTCCGCGCATCCTACGGTAATGTGGGTAACCAGAGCGGTATCGACACATACTCCGGTGTAGGGCTCTACAACTTCAAGCCTAACCAGAACATCATCATAGGCAACGGCAAGATCTCCTGGATCGACACCAACGGTAAGCTCGTCAGCCTCGACAGAACATGGGAGCGCGTCCACAACTACAACGTGGCTCTCGACTTCGGATTCCTCCAGGGGCGCCTCTCCGGAACGTTCGAGGCATACTGGAAGAAAGTAAACAACATGCTTATCGACGTGATTTATCCCGGTGTGCTCGGCGACAAGGCTCCTACTGCCAACAAGGGTAAGTTCAAGGCCTGGGGTTATGATGCCAACCTGACATGGCGCGACCGCATCGGCAAAGTGGACTATCATGTGGGCGGAACATTCACCTATGCCGACAACAAACTTGTTGACAACGGCGGATCGGGCGCGATCCAGTCGGGCGTTCGCAGCGACCGCGAGGGATACCCGCTGAACTCCGTGTGGGGGCTGCGCTACTGCGGCAAGATCGAGAATGAAGAGATGCTCGAGAAATATCAGAACAGATATGCGGCCACTACCACTGTGGGCAACATTTCCAAGATCCGCGTAGGATCAAACATGTTCGAGGATGTGAACAAAGACGGCAAGCTCGATGCCAACGACTATGTATATCTCGGCACCGACGACCCGAAGATCCAGTATTCGTTCAACTTCGGCGCAAGCTGGAACGGCTTTGACATCGACGTGGTGTTCCAGGGTGCAGGACGCCGCACGGTATGGCGTCAGCAGGGCAACTCCGCCGACGCATGGAGAATCCCCTGCCGCACATGGTACGGCAACTTCTCCAACCAATTCATAGGCAACGTCTGGAGTCCGGAGAATCCTTCGGGATACTACACCCCTCTGACGCATGAATCCGATATCAACAACTATAACTACCAGTGCTCGTCATGGTCGGTGGAAGACGGCAGCTATCTGCGTCTGAAAAACATAACGGTCGGCTATTCTTTGCCTCAGGCTCTTCTGGCAAAACAGAAGGTGCTTTCGCAAGTGAGATTCTATGTGACCGGAACCGATCTCTGGGAGACGTCCAACATCAAGGATGGCTGGGATCCCGAGGCATCACGCAACGTGACAAACTCCAACCGCTATCCTTTCCTCCGCAACGTAACGTTCGGCGTTCACCTCTCTTTCTAACCTTAAAACGAATTCACAGCAATGAACAAGATAATAAAGACACTATCGGCCGTAGCCCTCGCTCTTTCGCTGACTTCCTGTCTCGACCTCGAGCCGCAGGCGCAGATGGCCGACCCGAATCTCTGGAAGACCGCAAAGGATTTCCAGTCGTTCGCAAACATGTTCTACAGCTGGACTCCCAGCATGCAGTCCATTGCCAAGGACAACGACAAGAACAGTGACTTCATGGTTGACAAGGGGGCCATGAACACTATCTCGAACGGTACGAACACCGTGCCTAACTCCGACGGCAACTACACCGGTTCATACGATCATATCCGCCGCTGCAACCTTCTGATTGAGAAGGCAGCCGGTTTCGGCAACCAGACCGATATCGCCAAACCCCTCGGAGAGGCGTATTTCTTCCGCGCATATTCCTATTACACGCTTCTGCGTCTCTATGGCGACGCTATCATCGTGACCTCTACTCTCGACGTGACGAGCCCCGAGCTTTATGCAAAGCGCAATCCTCGCGGAGAAGTGGCCGACCTGATTCTCGCCGACCTCGACAAAGCCGCAGAGCTTCTTCCCTCGGTGAAAGATGTCGAGGCAGGTTATGTCGGAACGGAGACAGCATCCGCCTTCAAGGCCCGCGTAGCCCTCTTCGAAGGCACATGGCAGAAATCACGCGGCAACGGCGAGCGTGCCAAAGCCCTGCTCGATCAGGCCGCAAAGGCAGCCAAAGCAGTGATTGATTCCAAGCAGTTCTCGCTCTTCAAACCGGCTGAACTCGGAACGAACGCCTATAAGTATCTCTTCATCCTCGAGGATGTGAAGAGCAATCCTGCCGGAATCACCAAGAGCGGAAATCAGGAATACATCTGGAGCCGCCGCTATAACGACGATGTGACTATCGGTTTCAATATCACTACCGAATGTCTGGCCAACGCCCAGCTCGTCTCCCACAAGATAGCCGACCTCTACCTCTGCTCCGACGGTCTGCCCATCAATGTCTCGCCACTCTTCAAAGGCTATGACACAATGGCTTCCGAATGGCAGAACCGCGACAACCGCATGTCGAACGCTCTGTGTCGCCCCGGCGATTCATTCTGGAAAGGTGACGATCCCAATGGCGGCCGCGACTACACATCCGGCGATGATGCCCGCAAATATCTCGACAACTTCGCTCCCGGCAGCGGAACAGGATACTTCGGTCAGAAATGGGCTTGCGAACGTCAGGTGAGAACAGGCCAGGAAACCTACGATCTTCCGCTTATCCGCTATGCAGAGGTGCTTCTCGCATACGCCGAGGCAGTGTTCGAACGCGACGAGGCCATCTCCGACGAAGATCTCGAGATTTCTCTGAACCTCGTACGCCGCCGCGTGAATCCCAACATGCCCAAGCTCACCAATGCCTTCGTGGCCGCCAACGGCCTGGACATGCGCACGGAGATCCGTCGCGAACGCAGTGTGGAGTTCTATGGCGAAGGCTTCCGTCTCGACGACCTGCGTCGCTGGAAGACTGCAGAGTTTGAGATGCCTCAGGATTTCGTAGGCGTGCATGTTACAGGTACAGAGTTCGGGCGCCGCAATTTCCCGGCATCCCGCGTGGATTCTCAGGGCCGCGTGATCTGGGAGAGCGGACGTATCTGGAACGACCGCAACTACCTCTTCCCGCTCCCCGTGGATCAGATGCAGCTTAACCCCAATCTGGTTCAGAATCCGGGATGGGCAAGCTAACAGGATTTTTCCCAACCATTAAAGAAGAATATTCAAAATGAACGCAAGATATTTCAAATGGCTCATCCCCGCCGCCGTGGCGGGTCTGGCCCTGACCGCCTGCGACGATGACAAGGTGATGACCGATTGGTACACCGAAGCTATCGTTCCCAGCGAGATCAATTTCGAGGTCAGCGAGGTTCTTCCCCTTGCAGTGGGAATGGATTCCACGCTTGTCTATTCCATCGGCCCTGAAGATGCCGCAGATCTTCCCATCGTTTTCAAGTCTTCCGACGAGAGTGTGGCCACAGTTACACAGGACGGTACAATCCATGCCGTGGCTGTCGGCGAGGCCGTAATCACCGCAGTACCCGAGCGTCTTGGCTTCGGAGCCACAGGTACGGTGACCGTCAAGGTCATCCCTGAAGTTGTGAAGGTTACCCAGGTGCTTCTGGAGAATACCACCGAGGCTTCCGAGGACGGCAAGATTTATGAGACCGATATCATCCAGCTCAAACCGACGCTCCTTCCGGCCGACCATACCTACGACCGCGTGACGTGGGTTTCAGGCGACGAATCGAAAGCCACTGTCGATGAGAACGGACAGGTGACTTGTGTCGGAGCAGGCGACGTCGTGATCCGCTGCCTTACCCACGACCGCAGCAACGTCCGCGGCGAGTTCAACCTCCATATCGAGCCCTACATCGCAGTGCAGAAAGTGATTGTGAACTCCAACCTAACCGGTCTCTCACTTCCGGGTTACGCAATCCCCGTTGACGTGACCTATGAGCCGGCCAATGCCACTATCGGTTCCGTGGACTGGGAGAGCAATGACGAAAAAGTCTGCACCGTGAGCCGAGGCAAAGTGACCGCCACCGGATTCGGAAGCACCACCATTGTGGCTACATGCCGCGCTACAGGCGAGACTTCCACAATCGAAGTGAGCGTAACTCCCGGTCTCTGCTACTGGGGTCCGGAAAACGCCTGGAGCGGATGGATCACCTCGAACAACGATGCCCCGCAGGATCGCGGCGATCAGTTCTGGCGAATCAACTTCCCGGCAACCACCGGCAAGTACCGCCGAGACATAAAGATAGACTGCAATGCCAACAATCTTTTCTCCTGGTGGCACAGTGACTATCCAGTCTATGCCATCAAGACAAACCTCCCGAAGGGCGGCAACAATACGTTCGACATACGTGACGCCAGCGCGAAGGACAACGGAGGCACGGACCTTTCCGACGGCAACCGTCTTATCGTATGGGAGGCTGCCGTTGGCAAATGGCAGGGCTACCACGGCTTCAACCTCTTCCAGGTTAAGCTTGCAGATATTCCCAACGGCAATGTAGATCCGGCTGCAGCATGGTATGATATCTTCTGGATCCGTTCGTTCAAGTCCAAGGAGGATGCCATCAAGTTCGCCGAGGATGAGATAAAGAACGCGAAGTGAGAGAACGAAAGTTTAAAAGTTTCTTACAACAAACCGATTTAAAGCAATGAAAGCATTCAAATATATGCTTCTCGCAGCAGGCGCCATCACAATGGCGTCCTGCTCCGAGATAAAAGACGGAGTGAACGACATGGATTCGTGGGACGTTATCGTGGAGCCTCAGGTCTATACCATCAACCATCCCGCCATGCTCCATTCGCAGGCCGACATAGATTATGTGCGCCAGAACGTGAACCGCGCTCCCTGGAGCGATGCCTGGACAAAACTCGAAACCAACCAATACTCGGATGTGAACCGTGCCGCTACGCCGACCAAGCTGATCTCGCGTACAAACGGCAACGCTGAGTGTCCCAACAATGCCACGACTTTCGGCAGAGACTGTGCCTCCATCTACCAGCTTGCCCTCCGCTGGGCGCTCAAGGACGACGGAGCGGCCGCATCCCGCGCCGTGGCCAATATCAAGGCATGGGTGGAGAACTGCGACGGTATCCATCATAACGGCGACACCAACCAGCAGCTTATCCTTTTCCAGGTTTACCAGTTCGCCAACGGTATGGAGCTGCTCCGCAACTTCAACGGCTATGGAGAGAGCGACGACTTCAAGAAAGCCTGCGACTGGCTTGTCGATAAGTTCTATCCTCAGGCTACCGACTTCCTTGTGCGCCATAACAATACCCACGACCATTACTGGCTTAACTGGGACCTCGCGTCGATGACCTGTATCCTCTCACTCGGAATCCTCACCGAGGACCAGGAGAAGATCAACGAAGCAATCATTTATTTCAAGAATGGCATTGGTTCCGGCAACTATCAGAAGGCCGCCAATTTCGTTTATGACGATCCTGATCCTACAGGTATCAAGATCGCACAAAGCAACGAGTCGGGCCGCGATCAGGGCCACGCCACGCTCTGCGTGTCGCTGATGGGCGCGTTCTGCCAGATGGCTTATAATATCGGGGAGGACCTCTTCGCGTTCGACAATCACCGCATGATGGCTTTCGCCGAGTATACAGCCAAATACAATTGCCCGCGCACCGGCGTGACAACTCCCGGAGGGGAAGGAGATTTCCTTCATCCCGCCTCATCGCTGCCCTATACCACCTATATATGGTGTCCCGACAGCAACTGCCCGACCGGCGAGCGCACCGAGCTCGGAGCCGGCGGCCGCGGCACGAAACGTCCGGGATGGGAAATCTGGCGTAACTATGCACGCAAGAATAACTTCAAGACCGTCTATATCGATGAGTTCGCAGATTATCTCTTCCCCGACGAGGGAGCAGGCGTTTACGACCGCAACACCGGCGGTTTCGACCAGGTCGGCTGCACATCGCTTATGTTCTACCGCGAGGAATAATACACGATAGAAATTAATGGAGAAACGCCGCGATTTCGAAAAATCGCGGCGTTTCTTTATCCCGGTCAACGTTATAATGCGCCCTTTATAAGAACCATGAATGGCCGGGAGTAGTGGGCCGGGAGTCGCATCAACCGTTGGATGTGCCCAATAGATCGTTGAATGTGCCGATAGAGAAGAGCCACCATACGAGGATGAAAATGAGAATCAATACGCCGAGCCATATCCATAAACGATTTGATTTGGCTTTGCCTCTGTTCTTGTTTCTTCTTCCTTCGGCTACGAGACCCTCTGCAAGGGGTTCTGAATATCCTTCACGAACCTCTTTAACATCGCGTTTAAGGTTCGATTCATTTTCTTTGATGTGTTTTTCCTTAGTATCCATAACCTTAATTTTTACTTTGTCTATAAAACGCCGCCACTCCCCGGAGTGTTCACGCAATTGCAAAAAAAATTAAAAATCTTCAGAACTCTCTTATGAACCAGTTGAGATTGATGAGCAGCGAAGTGGCGGATTTGTGGGGCTGCGAGAAGGAGGCGCCTACGCCGAAGGAGCGGACGCGGATGCCGGCGCCGAGCGAGAAGCCGGAAAGGAAGCTGCGCTGATAGGCCGACATGTCGGTGCGCGTCTTGTGGTTATAGCCTAAGGCGATGTAGAATTTTTCCGAGGGAGAATACTGAAGTCCGAAAACGAGATGGCGGAAAAGGTCGGTGAAGAAATTGGATTTCAACTGCTGTTGCTTTTCGGGATCGTTCTTGTCGTGGGAATAATAGGGGAGTTTCCAGCGGGTGAGGTGATGGGCGTTGATGGAGATCTGGAAGGGCGAATTGCCGATCGTCTGCATATAGCCGAGCCGGAAGTCGAACGGCAACCTGTTGTATTGGGTGTCGAATCGTTTGATCTGGCCTCCCATGTTTGTGAGCACGGCCGATAGCGAGAGGTCTTTCTCCTCGTTGTAATAATTGATGCCGAGGTCCACGGCCATTGCGAAAGCCGAATATTGCTCGTAGTTGCTGTAGACCATACGATAACTGACTCCTCCGCGGAGTCGGTCGGTGATGTCGTGGGCGTAGGTCCCTTCGAACACGATGTCGGCCGGCGTGAATGAGCCGGTGGATGTGCCGTCGGGAAGATATCCGTCGAAAGAGCCGTAGTTGAGATAGCGTATGCCGGCCACCCAGGCTCCCCGTTCGCCGGCGGCCATGCCGAAGCGGGCACCCCCGAAATTACCGGAACCCATATAGTGCATGTATCCGACGGAAGCCTGCGTGCCGATTTCCGGGCCGAGAAGGGCGGGATTCTGGTCGACAAGCGAGATGTCGTTGTCGATCAGCGCCGCGTTGAATCCTCCGAGGGCATGGACATGCGCAGAGACCGGGATATCGAGAAAGTCATAGCCCGACGAGGAATTCTGCGAGGCGGCTGTTGCCGCTCCGATGGAAAGAAGGAATATTGTCAGGCTGTTTCTTATGCTCATTGATGATGATCGGTGTCCGGGAATCGCTTCCGTAATAATTAACGAGGAAAACGGCCGTATCGTATAAATAAAAAAAGCGGGTCCGCAAGGAGCCCGCTTTCTTTGATAAGTTTCAGATCAGACGAGGGTGACTACGATGTCTTCGTCGTTGGTGGTAAGAGTGATCTTGCCTTCGCGACCAAGCCAGCCGAGGGCTGCCATGATCTCGTCTTTTTTCAGTTTGGTGGCTTTTTTAATGCCTTTAAGTCCAAGCATGCGGGTATCCGATGATTCAAGTGCCTTATAAACCTCACCGGCCCAAGTGCCAATCGATTCGATATTCATTTCTGAAATTGATTAAATATATGATTAAACTTGTGTTTTCGAGTGCAAAGTTGTGCAAAATTATTGATATTTCAAAATTTACAACAAATTAAACCCCATTTGCACCCTATTTCTTCTGTTTTTTTAACACACGTGGAGGCAGAATGTCGGATAAAATGTTGAATAATTAGTTATATTTGCAAAGATGAAACCGAAAAAAGAGACACTTGAGGAGGATACGCGCAGGGATGGCACCGTGGTTCGCAACACGGGCAGTTCCTATGTTGTCCGTATCGACGGAGGAGAGGAGATTCCCTGCCGCGTGAAAGGAAATTTCCGTATCAAAGGGATTCGCTCCACCAATCCTGTGGCCGTGGGCGACCGCGTGACAGTGATGAAATCGGCCGATGACGCCGACTATATCACCGATATCCATCCGCGGCGCAACTATATAATCCGCCGTGCATCCAATCTTTCGAAAGAGTCGCATATTCTGGCGGCAAATCTCGATACGGCCGCGCTCGTGGCGTCGCTCCGCGATCCGGCCACTCCGACAACGTTCATCGACCGATTCTTAGCCACTTCGGAGGCATACAGCGTTCCCGCGATGATAGTGCTCAACAAGAGCGACCTCTGGGATGAAGAGGAGAAGGAACTTGCCGGAGCCGTGGCTTACCTTTATGAATCTATCGGCTATCCGGTCTATACGGTTTCTTCGCTCAGGGGCGACGGGGTGGCCGAACTGACGGGAGCGTTGCGAGGCAAGACCACGCTGTTGGCAGGCAACAGCGGCGTGGGCAAATCGTCGCTCATCAATGCCATCGTGCCCGGCGCCGACCTTAAGACGGGACGCATTTCCGATATTCACCACACCGGAATGCACACCACCACATTCTCCGAGATGGTTGATATTCCCGGCGGGGGAGAACTTATCGACATTCCCGGCGTGAAAGGATTCGGCACGATAGACTTCGAGCCGTCGGAGGTGTCGCATTTCTTCCCCGAGATATTCCGCGAGAGCGCAGGCTGCCGATATTCCGACTGCAAACACACCGGCGAACCCGGCTGCGCAGTGATTCCGGCAGTGGAGGATAGCCGCATATCTCAAAGCCGCTACGCATCCTATCTCTCTATTCTCGAAGAGCTCAACGACCCTTCGAAATACCGCAAGCCATATTAGCTTTTATTAACGATATTTAAACATTGGCGGGTTGCTAAATTCCGGCCAACGTCTTAAATTTGCAATGTGAGTTTCCGGAAGTCCCCTAAGCGTAAATGTAGGGGCAAAGGAAAAGCGAAGATGAACCGCAAGGTGCGAAAAGGGCTCTTTCGATTCACTATTTTAACTCCACTAATGAACAGAATTTTACTACTGACACTTATAGTAACCGGTTTTCTTTCCGGGTTGACATGTACGGATGCCGATGCGCAGACATGCCGTGTCAGGGCCGGCAACAGCGTTTCGGGTGCCAAAGCCTATCTTGAAGTCTATGAATACGACTATGTGTCGGAAAAACCGACCTTCCCCGGCGGCGACGCCTGTCTGGTGTCGTTTATCAACGCCCACCGTCGCTATCCCGCCGAGGCCTACCGCAAAGGAATCCAGGGAAGGGTGACATGCTCGTTTGTGGTCAATGCCGACGGAAGCGTTTCGCACATATCGATTCTCAGGGGCGTCGAGGATTCCCTCAACCGCGAGGCCATCCGCATAATGAGCAAGATGCCCGAATGGAAGCCCGGCAAACATGACGGTCAGGCAGTGCCTGTAAGGGTGGTCTGGTCCGTGCCGTTTCGCAAATGACAGGACTCTTTCCTTTTGAGGCCTTCAGAACGGGAAATTACTGAATACACTTGGATTTATTAAGAATAGATAGTTTTGATTTTTAGCAAACATGACAAGGGACCGACCGTGAGGCCGATCCCTTGTTGATTCTCGGAATAAAGGCATTCAATGAATGCCTGAAAAAAAGAAGGGGAGCGAGCGGCTCCCCTTTGAATCATTTGCTTGCGATGTGGTCGGACACTGAAAGCGATGCGCGACCTTTGGCGCGACGGCGCGACAGAACCTTGCGGCCATCTTTTGTCGCCATTCTCTCGCGGAATCCATGCTTGTTGATTCTGCGGCGGTTGGAGGGTTGGAATGTTCTTTTCATCGTATGTTAGTATTTATTTTTTGCAGTTATACGCATTCGGAGTGCAAAATTAATCATTCATTTCCGAATAGCCAAATTTTAACTCTCAAAAATTTCTACATCAAAAATTTTTACTAATTTTGCACTGTGATTCCGACGGGATATGACTCTTTATATCCGGAAGCATGTATCCTATGGCAGCTGACGATTCGGAATCCGCAAACACCGATAATAAATTAAATACAGTATTAAAGATATGATGAACGCTCAGGACATCAAGAACGGCACATGCATCCGCCTCGACGGCCGTCTCTATTTCTGCGTGGAGTTTCTCCACGTAAAGCCCGGAAAGGGAAATACTTTCATGCGCACAAAACTCAAAGACGTGGTTGACGGCCGCGTGATCGAGCGCCGCTTCAACATCGGCGAGAAACTCGAAGACGTGCGTGTTGAGCGCCGTCCCTATCAGTATCTCTATACCGACGGCGACGACGATATCTTCATGAACAACGAGACTTTCGAGCAGATTCCCATCAGCAAAGAGCTCGTGACCGGCGCTCCCTATATGAAAGAGGGCGACACTGTGGAGGTGGTAAGCGATGCCTCGACCAACACAGTGCTTTATGCCGAGATGCCTATGAAGACAGTGCTTAAGATCACCTACACCGAGCCCGGACTCAAAGGCGACACAGCCACCAACACCCTCAAGCCCGCAACCGTGGAGACCGGCGCTACAGTGAAAGTGCCCCTCTTCATCAACGAAGGCGAGCTCATCGAGGTAGACACACGCGACGGCAGCTACGTGAGCCGCGTGAAAGCCTGATACAACGACACCACACACACACATTGCAGCGACGATGAAAGAGCCGGGTGAGATTCTGTTTTCCATTATCGTGCCCGTTTACAACCGGCGCGAGGAAGTGGCCGATCTTTTGCGCAGTCTCGAAGCGCAGACCGACCGCGGTTTTGAAATCATCCTCGTGGAAGACGGTTCCACACAGCCTGCGCTTCCCGACGGGAAAGGTCCCGAGGGTTTGCGGTTGAAATACTATCGCAAGAAGAACGAAGGCCGAAGCATCGCCCGCAATTACGGAATAGCCGGAGCCGACGGAGATTATTTTATCTTCGTCGACTCCGACTGCATTTTACCTCCCGACTATATCAGGGAGCTTCGCCGCAGTCTGTCGGAGAACCCCGTCGACTGCTTCGGCGGACCTGATGCGGCACATGAATCGTTCTCCGACACGCAGAAGGCCATCAACTACTCCATGACCGCTTTCCTGACAACCGGCGGCATACGCGGAGGCAAGCGCTCGATGGAAAAATTCACGCCGCGCACCTTCAACATGGGCTTCTCGCGTGAGGTGTTCGGGAAGGTTGGCGGTTTCCGCGAGATGTTCAGCGAAGATATCGATATGAGCACCCGTATCCGCAATGCCGGTTTCTCGATAGCTCTCTTTCCCGATGTCTACGTCTATCACAAGCGGCGCGTCGACATGAAAAAATTCTGGAAACAGGTCCATGTCTTCGGCATGTCGCGTATCACACTCGAACTGCTCTATCCCGGCTCGATGAAACTCGTGCATTGGCTCCCGGCAGTCTTTACCGTTGGAGCTATAGCTCTGGTGATAGGCAGTTTTTTCTGCAAGTGGCTTCTGATTCCTCTGCTTGTATATCTGCTCGCCCTCTGGATTGGCGGCATCGTAGCTACGCGGAGTCTGAAGATAGGCACGCTCGGAGTGGGCGCGGCCATGGTGCAGCTCACCGGTTACGGCACAGGCTTCATCAAAGCATACGTGCAGAAGATAATTATGGGGAAAGGCCGCGACATAGAGCGCGAGGTTGAGATAAGAAAGGGAAGCAATGAAGGGCTTTGATGAAGAGGAGCCGCGCCGTCCGATGACGGTGAAGGAGATGGATCCCGACGACCAGCCGCGGGAGAAAGCCATGAAGCATGGCTGCAAGGTGCTCCCAACGGCCGATCTTTGGGCGCTGATATTGCGCACGGGGCTTCCCGGAAAGCCGATCACGGAGATGTGCCGCGACCTGATGCGCGCATGCGACGGTCGCCTTTTCAATCTCGAACGTATGGAGCGCCGGCAGCTGATGGCTGTGAAAGGTATCGGCGCTACCAAAGCCTTGCAGATAGAGGCAGTGATGGAGATGATTCGCCGCTATTGCAACGAGGCGGTGGGGGAGCGCGTTAAGATTCGCAGCTCCAAAGATATCTACGATACGATGCGCCATGAGATAGGCAACCTTCCCCACGAAGAGATATGGGCTTTGTTCCTGAACCGTGCAAACGAGGTGATAGGTCGCGAGAGGATTACGCAGGGAAGCTCTGTAGCCTCCGTTTTCGATATGCGCAAGATTCTGAAAGAGGCGTTGCTCAGAAACGCCGAAGGCCTCGTGCTCTGCCACAACCATCCCTCGGGCAATCTCACCCCGAGTCCCCAGGATGATTCAATAACACGCAAAATGAAATCCGGCTGTGAGGCGATGGACCTGCGCTTTCTCGACCATCTGATAGTGACGGCCGATGGATTCTATTCCTATTGCGACCAGTCGCGCCTCTGACCTCCGAAACCCCAAACAGTTTCTATTGTATTTCCAGCAGTTCCCGGAAATAGTCGCGCCCGAACACTGCGTTGCCTTATTTCAGGCGATCATCATCAAGCACAAAACCTTTGCGAATAAATTCGTTGAGAACCCTTGTTGCCCACTGGCGGAAAAGCGTAGCCCGTTGGCTATTAACGCGGTATCCAACGCTGATTATAGCATCAAGGGAATAAAAAGTTTGTTCGCGCTTGACCGGACGATTGCCTTCCTGTTGAACTATTAAGTTTTTCTTAATAGTTGCCTCAGGAGTCAGTTCTTTTGTCTCATATATATTTTTAAGATGGTGATTTATTGCTGGAATAGATACATCGAACAATTGAGCCATTGCTTTTTGGGTGAGCCATAGCGTTTCATTCTCCACATAAGCCTGTACTGTGCCTGAATTGTCAGGCAGGTTATAAAGTATAAACTGAATTTCCTTTGCCATAGTCTCAGCTGTTAAATTTTAGGTTTTGAGTTGAGCGAGTATTTCTGATTACAATCGATGGCTTGCGGTAAACATTTCAGTCAGTTCAGCCTCATAATCAGCCATGCGCTTATTGAACTTTTCACGTTCGCTATTTACAAATATAAGAAGAATTTGTGAGATTAGGGTATTGATTGGCAAATAAAGTGGCGTGTCGGGAGTTAGCGGAGCTCTTGGCGGATGCGCTCGGTTTCGGGGCGTTCGAGCTCTGAGGCTATGGTGTCGGAGAGGGATATTTCCGGTTGATAGCCGGCGGCGAGGAGGTATTTCCTGAAGAGTATGCGGCGCAGGTGGCTGTCAAGGTCGGCTTCGTTGATTTCACCCTTTTCAATGGCGGCAAGCACTTCGGCGATGCCGGCGCGGGTGTCGGCGGGAGCCAATATCATGTCGGCGCCGGCCGATACGGCTTTTGAGGCGCCATATCCTTCGGCGCCCAGCATGTTGAGGGCATCGGTGAGTATGAGTCCGGTGAAGCCGAGATCATCGCGTAGGAGGTCGGTGATCACGGTATGCGAAACAGCCGCCGGCAACATCTCGGGATCGATGGCCGGAAAGGCCATGTGCCCCACCATTATCCCGGATAGCCTTTGGGAGATATATCTGCGGAAGGGGCGGAGGTCGATACTGTCGATGCTGTGAAGACTCTTTTCGATCACCGGCTTGCGGCGGTGGCTGTCGCCTTGGGCCGCTCCATGTCCCGGAAAGTGTTTTGCAACGCTCATCACGTTGCCGCTTTCAAGTCCCCGGGCGTAGGCTATGGCCAGGTCGGATACCCGTTCGGGGTCGTTTCCAAACGAGCGGCGGCCGATGAAGGAGCCCTCGGCGGTGACGTCGAGTACCGGTCCGAGCACCATGTTTATGCCGAGTCGACGGCATTCGCGGGCCATTTCGCGGCCATAGTCGAACATCACCTCCTCATCGGCCTCTTTCGATATTCGGGCGTTGGGAGGGAAAGCGGGTGCATCTGCAAGGCGCATGACCAGTCCCCATTCGGCATCTATGGCAAGAAACGGAGGCACCTCGCACCATTTGGAGAGCGAGTCGGCGATAATGGCCGCAGAGCGTGAGTCCCCTTTCAGCAGGACAATACCTCCTACGCCCGATTCGGCATATGCGCGGATATGGTTTAGAGTATAGGGATCGGCAGAGGCATAGACCGCCGGAATAAAAAGCTGCGCCGCTTTCTGCTCGCGTCCCATGCGGGCGAGAGCGGAATCGGCGCAGTTCATGGCTATGGCTGTCAGGTCGGAGATTTGGGCCGCGGAGTCGGCGGCATCTGCCGTTTGACGGTTCCGGGCCGGAGCGCATCCTCCTACCGACAGAAGCGTAATGATGATTAAGAGAAGAGAGAAGAAAGAAAGTTTCGGGAGGAGAGTTTGCCGTTTCATTTATTCGGTGCTTTTGTTTTTCAGAGAATCTATCTCTATTTTCACGTTCTCCACGAAGCGGCCGTTGGGGTCGGCGCATACCGGGAGACCGAGCGACGTGAGATGCCGTATATAGCGGAGCACTTCCTGACACATCTCCTTGTTGTCGCGCCAGAGCACGCGGTTCTCAGCCATCGTGACGAGGTCGTCGTTACCGTTGGCCACATAGTCGATAGTCATTACGCGATAAAGCTTCTCGGGCTCCATGGAGTCCGAATCGATTATCACGTCAAGAAGTTTCCCTTTGCCGTCGGTCACAACCCTGACGTTGGAACTGATGGCCTCGCCACCTTTGGCGGCGGCGACTCTCAGCGCCTCGATTATGCTTTTGCCCTTAAGCTCTATAATGGTGAGATAATTGGAGAAAGGAAAAGTGGAGAGTATCTGCCCTTCGGTCACCGCGCCGGCGTTCATCACCTGACGTATGCCTCCGACATTCATCATGGCCATGTCGACAGCAGGGAAAGAGGGCGTGTTCACGCGCAGGCTGTCGACGACACGTCGACCCTCCCACATGCCGAAGTCGGCCGACCAGTTCGCGTAGGCTCCGTTGCGGTTGTTGTTGACCATAGCTTGAGTGCACCATCCGATTACGTTGGAGTTCACCGAGTCAACCTTTTGGCGGTAGGGAGCAAGAAACGCCTTGATCTCCGGGTCGTAGCTTTCGGGCGAGAACCGATCGGTGACAGGAATGTATTCATAATCATAGCTATGGCCGGCAAGGTTGTCGAGGTCGATTTTGATGTATCCGACATTCCGGCCGTACTTCCCGGTCTGCGTAACGAGCACCGGATGTCCTGCGGCGTTCTTGATCCAGTAAGGGGTTTTATCGGGTGTCTTCGGATCCACAAAAGTGTGGGAATGACCTCCGATGATGATGTCGATATCACGGCTCTGACGTGCCAGCTCCACATCGGAAGCTTTCCCGGGAGCCGGTTCGTAGCCGATATGCGTCACGGCCACTACCAGGTCGCATTTCTTCTGCTTCTTCAGCATTTCCGCCGTTTCGTTGGCCGTTTTGATGGCATCGGTATAGGTCATGCCTTCGTAATTCTCTTTTGAGATGAGGCTGTGGGGATCTACATTGATGCCTATGAAGCCAATCTTACGTTTGCCAATTTTTTTGATGACATAGGGCTTGAAGAGGCCTTCGGCGGCAGTTCCCCTGAATCCGTAGTTTGCCGAAAGACGGTCGGCTTTCACATCCTTCCAATGGTCGGCAAGTTCCTTGAGGCCGTTGTCGAACTCATGGTTGCCAAGAATGCGGATATCATAGTTCATCATGTTGAACAGCGGGTATTCCACATCTCCGCGGAAGAATTTGAAATAGAGCGATCCCTGCACCATGTCGCCCGCATCCACCAATATCACATTCTTTTCGGCGCGACGCACCGAGTCGATGATTGCCTTGCGGGGAAGGATTCCTCCGCGTCCATCTTTATCGAAATCGATATTGGAATGGGTGTCGTTGGTGGTAAGAATCACAAGATCCTCGGCGGAAACGGCCATGGCCGCTCCGGCGAGGATCATAAGGGATATGAGAATTTTCTTCATTATTTTCAGAATGTGATGAGATTCTCGCCCGTCATGTCTTTGGGCACGGGAATCTCCATGAGGTGAAGCAGCGAGGGAGCCACATCGGCCAGACGTCCGTCTTTCACCTTGGCATCCTTATGGCTGCCGATATATATGAAAGGCACGGGATTGAGGGAATGGGCCGTGTTGGGAGTCCCGTCTTCGTTGAGGGCGTGGTCGGCGTTGCCATGGTCGGCGATGATTATTGTCTCATAACCGTGAGCACGCGCAGCTTCCACCACTTTCTCCACGCATTTGTCGAGAGTCTCCACCGCTTTCTGGATAGCGGGGTATACGCCTGTGTGGCCCACCATGTCGCCATTGGCGAAGTTGACTACGATGAAATCGTATTTCTCGCTGTCGATCTGTCCGACGAGTTTATCGGTCACTTCTGGAGCGCTCATTTCGGGCTGCAGATCGTAGGTGGCTACTTTGGGAGAGGGCACGAGTATGCGGTCCTCACCGGGGAATGCCTCCTCCTTGCCGCCGTTGAAGAAGAATGTGACGTGAGCGTATTTCTCGGTCTCGGCGATATGGAGCTGTTTCTTCCCCTGTGCGGAGAGGTATTCGCCAAGAGTGTCGGGCACGTCGGATTTGGTGAAGAGGATGTGCACACCCTTGAAAGAATCGTCGTAGGGGGTCATGCAGTAGTACTGGAGGTCGGGAATCGGGTTCATGCCGTCCTCGCTGTGCTGTGTGAGCACGGTGGTTAGCTCCTTGGCGCGGTCGTTGCGGTAGTTGAAGAAAATCACCACATGTCCTGCGCCGATGCGTCCGTCGACACGTTCGTTGACGATCGGTTTGATGAATTCGTCGGTGACTCCTTCTTCGTAGGAATCCTCAACAGCCTTGATAACGTCGGAGGTCTGTTTCCCTTCGCCGTAAACGAGCTGATTGTAGGCCTCTTTCACGCGCTCCCAGCGGTGGTCGCGGTCCATTGCATAATAGCGGCCGATTACGGTGGCTATCGTTCCGGCGCTCTTCTCGCAGTGGTCGGTGATCTCGCGGAGGAATCCGGCGCCGCTGCGCGGGTCGGTGTCGCGTCCGTCCATGAAAGCGTGGATGAATACCTTGTCGAGGCCATAGGCTTTAGCCGTGTCGCAAAGGGCGTAGAGATGTCCGAGCGATGAATGCACGCCGCCGGCCGAGCAGAGGCCCATGAAATGGATAGGCACGTTATGGTCGCGGGCGTAGGAGAATGCGCTCTTTATCTCCGGATTTTCGGCAAAAGAACCGTCGGCAATGGCGCGGTTGATCTTCACGAGGTCCTGATATACCACGCGGCCGGCGCCGATGTTGAGATGACCCACCTCCGAGTTTCCCATCTGGCCGTCGGGCAGGCCGACGTTCTCGCCGCTGGCCTGAAGCTCCGAGTGGGGATTCTCGGCCAGAAGGCGGTCCATATAGGGGGTGGGGGTGTTGTAGATGGCATCGTCCTTTTTATGGTCGCCGATGCCGTATCCGTCAAGGATAATTAAAAGTGATTTCTTAGACATATCTTAAGGTGCTTGTTTTTACAACAATTCAAGGAACAGGGTCTGAGCCGTTCTAATGCAAAATTAACAAAAAAATCGCAAAAAAACAACCCGTCGCCGATTGGACGGCGACGGGCGGTATCTTTGGAGATAAACTCGGAGAATCAGGCGTTCTCTTTGTTTTTCTTGACGTAGCGCTCTTTGATGCGGGCTTTCTTACCTGTGAGATTGCGCAGATAATAAAGTTTGGCGCGACGCACTTTACCATATTTCATAACAGTGATCGACTCGATGAAGGGTGATTCCATGGGGAAGATACGCTCCACGCCGATGCCGTCGGAAATCTTGCGGACGGTGAAGCGCTTTTTGTCGCCCTGACCGCTGATTTTGATCACAACGCCGCGATACTGCTGGATACGCTCTTTGTTACCCTCTTTGATACGGTAGGACACAGTCACAGTGTCGCCGGGGCCGAACGAATCGAATTCTTTCTTGGGAGTGGCAAAGGCCTCCTCTGCAATTTTGATTAAATCCATTTTATTGTTATGAGTTAAGTTAATTTGCAATATGAATAAGCTTCCTTTTCGGGCGCGGGGGCCAACCCCTTCCTCGGCGCCGGAGCGCAGTTTTAAGCCCGTCTTACCAGAGATTGCAAAACCGGATGCAAAATTACAACTTATTTTTCAATTATGAAAGTTTTTTGTTAATTTCGCTTCGGATGGAGGGAGAAATATCATGGAGGATAATTTATTTATAAATGTCGGTGGAAATCTGATGGATTTCAGGAGTCCGAAAGTTATGGGCATCGTGAATGTGACTCCCGACAGCTTTTATGGCGGGAGCCGCGTGGAGACTGCGGAGGCCGTGCGCCGCCGCGTTGCGGAGATGCGCCGCGATGGAGCCGACATAATCGATATCGGTGGATTCTCATCGCGTCCGGGGGCGTCAGATGTTTCGCCGGAGGAGGAATACAATCGGCTTGCCGGAGGTCTGGAAGCGGTGAGAATCGAATGGCCCGAGGCCATTGTTTCGGTTGATACGTTCCGCGCAGAGGTGGCTCGCCGATGCGTGGAGGAATGGAACGTGGCGATTGTCAACGATATCGGAGGAGGTACACTCGATCCAGATATGTGGAACACGGTGGGGGAGCTCGGAGTGACTTATGTGCTCATGCATATGCGCGGCACGCCTGCCACCATGACCGGACTGTCAGATTATGGGGATGTCACGGCCGAGGTCCTATCGGATCTCGCTTTCAAGCTCGCTGAATTGCGCGAGGCCGGAGTGGCCGATGTGATAATCGATCCCGGATTCGGGTTCGCCAAGACGGTGGAGCAGAACTATCGGCTGCTTGCCGATCTGCGAGAGTTCCGGGTTCTCGGTGCGCCGTTGCTTGCCGGACTTTCCCGGAAAACGATGATATGGAAAACTCTCGGAGTAACGGCCGATGAGGCCCGCGACGGCACGATAGCCCTCGACACGGTGGCGCTTATGAATGGCGCCGACATACTGCGGGTTCATGATGTGCGCCCTGCTGTGGAGACAATAAAGCTTTTAGAGCAATTGCCATCGAATGGATAGAGAGGATAAGAGATTGTTTATTTGAGTATTTTGGACAGACAATGATAGATTTTGGAATAAAGGATATAGTCGACATATTGATAGTGGCGCTGATGCTGTTCTATCTTTATCGTCTGATGAGGAGCAGCGGCACGCTGTCGCTTTTCTACGGTGTGCTCGCCTTCATCGTGATATGGGTGATATCGTTCGAGATTTTCGATCTGCGTCTCACCGGCACGATCGTCGACAAATTCATGAGCATCGGTCTGATTGTGCTCGTCATCCTTTTCCAGGACCAGATAAAACGTTTTCTCACCGACATCGGAAGCCGGGGAAGGTGGGAGACTTTCACCCGGTTTTTCCGCCATGAGAAGAACGACGGAGAGCGGGAACATGCCGAGGTTATGAGCGTTGTCTATGCCTGCATGTCCATGTCGAAATCAAAGACCGGCGCATTGATAGTTTTTCAGAGGAAAGTGCCTTTGACCGATTATGAGAAAACGGGCGACATCATCGATGCCGACATCAATGTGCGTCTTATAGAAAATATATTTTTCAAGAATTCCCCTCTTCACGACGGAGCGATGATCATTGCAGGCCATCGTATCAAGTCAGTGGGATGCATCCTTCCGGTGAGCCATGACATGAATATTCCGAAAAACTTCGGACTGCGCCACCGGGCCGCTTTGGGAATGAGTCAGGTCACGGATGCCATATGCGTGATTGTGAGCGAGGAGACCGGTAATATTTCCGTGGCTCGCGACGGTTCTCTGGAGGTAAAGGTATCAGCCATCGATCTCGAGCACATCCTTTCCTCCGCCAAGTGATCTAATCCTGATCTCCAATATCCTTTTTCTGCTTTAGAACGGAACCGTGGTCTCGCCCGGGCCGGGCATTATGTCGGGCATGGGGGAGGAGAAACCGGAATTGGAAAAGCTGAATCCGGAGCCTGAATTGGCGGCATCCTCGCTGTCGTTGCCGGAATCATTGTCGGAATTCATTCGCGAATGCAGGCGGCGCGTTCCGCCAGCCTCGTTGATGGCATCGCGCACCATCTGATAGCCGTCTTCCCAGTTTTCAAATCTTGCGAATTTGGATACGAAACGGAGTTTTACATCGCCCACCGCTCCGCTTCGGTGCTTGGCGATGATAAGTTCGGCGAGACCGCGGATATCGTTTCCCTCGGCATCCTCGCCGCTTCGGTTGTAATATTCCGGGCGGTGTATGAAGCAGACCATATCGGCATCCTGCTCAATGGCTCCCGATTCACGGAGGTCGGAGAGCTGAGGACGTTTGTCGTCGCGGGTTTCAGTAGAACGGTTCAGCTGCGAGAGGGCTATTATAGGGATGTTAAGCTCTTTTGCGAGTGCTTTCAGCGATCTTGATATCGTCGATACCTCTTGCTCGCGGCTTCCGAGTTTCATTCCGGTGGCGGTCATGAGCTGCAGATAGTCGATCATTATAAGCTTCACGCCATGCTCGCGGACCAGACGGCGCGCCTTTGTACGCAATTCCGTGATGGAGAGGCCCGGAGTCTCGTCGAGATATAGAGGCGCGCTGTAGACGCTTTTCAGATTCTTGTTCAGACGGTCCCATTCATCCTCCGAAAGGTGTCCGCTCTTTATCTTCTCGCCCTCAAGATCGGCCACGTTGCTTATAAGTCGTTTCACAAGCTGCACATTGGCCATCTCGAGGGTGAATATGGCCACGGGTATGTTGTAGTCGACAGTCATGTTTTTCGCCATGGAGAGCACGAATGCCGTCTTGCCCATTGCAGGGCGGGCAGCGATGATTATGAGGTCGGAATTCTGCCAGCCCGAGGTCATCTTGTCGAGGCCGTCGTAGCCCGTCTTGAGTCCGGAGAGGCCGGATTCGGAATTGGCGGCGTTCTGAATCTGCTCTATAGCGAGATTGAGGACAGGATCGATCTGAATAACCTCTCGCTTGAGGTGGGTCTGGGATATTTCAAAGAGCTGCCCTTCCGCGGCCTGGAGAAGGTCGTCGACATCATTGCTTTCGTCGAAAGCGTCCGATTCTATGCGGGCGGCAAAAGAGATGAGACGACGGGCAAGAAATTTCTGTGCAATGATTTTTGCATGGAATTCGACATTTGCGGCCGAATAGACCCGTGCCGTCAGTTCGGTGATATGAACCGCTCCGCCGACATTCTCAAGCTCGCCGTTCTGACGGAGCTGTTCGGTTACGGTCATCATGTCGATGGGCCTCTGATTGAATCCCAGAGTGCTTATGGCATCGAAAATTTTTGCATTTACCGGGTCGTAGAAGGAGTCGGGCGTCAGAATGTCGCAGACGTTCATATAGGCGTCTTTCTCGAGCATGAGGGCGCCGAGCACCACCTCTTCGAGGTCGGTGTCGCGCGGCGGCAGTTTGCCTGTGGCATCCTGTCGGATTGGTTCGAAAGCAGGTTTCCTTTTGTTGGTATATCTTGAGTTGTTTTCAGCCATTTCTTAAATCAAATTTCAGTTGCAGCAGAGGAGAAGGAGAAGCCAGACCGACGTTCCGAGCACGAGCATCGCGGTCTGTCCCAGCACCGGGTTGAGTTCCGCGCCTTTCAGGTGCGTAAGCTTCACCCAGAGCATATAATGGAGGTTGGCATAGAGCAGCGCTCCGGCTTGCCACAGCAGGGGCACTCTTGCGATTGTTGCCACCTCGATGAGGACCACAGCGAGAATGCCGTTGATGAAATAGACGCGTCCCATTGCCTTCCGCCCGAAGATAACTACCGTGGTGCGTTTCCCCACGGAGCGGTCGTCGTCGGCATCTCTGTAATTATTCACAATCAGCACATTGTCGATCATCAGCCCGAGGGCGAGGGATATCGGCAGAGCCACCGGCCACATCTCCAAGGAACCGGTCTGTACATAAGCGGTGAGCGTCACCGGCACAATACCGAAGAATATAACCACTGCAATGTCGCCCAGTCCATGGTGTGACAGCGGCCAGGGACCTGCGGAATATGCGATGGCGAAGATGGCTATCGCCACGCCTATGGCCAGAAGCCACCAACCGCCCCAGATTATCAGCGAGCAGCCGATGAGGCAAGTGACTGCGAGCAGTCCGAATGTCGCGTTGCGCATAGCTTTGGGAGAGATATCTCCCTCGGTGACGCCGCGGCGGAAACCTTCGCGCCCTTTATGGTCGAGCCCGTTTTTGAAATCGAAATACTCGTTGGCGAAATTGGAGACTATCTGAGCCATGACTGCGAACAGAAGGCAGATGAGGAACGGCAAGGTGCGGAACGAGCCGTAATAGGCCGCGCAGCCTCCCCCAGCGAGCACTCCGGCTACTGACACCGGCAGCGTCCGGAGGCGCATCGCCTCAATCCATGCCTTTACGCCGGCTTTTCCTGCCGGGCTGTCTATAGTCTTATCTCCGTTATTCTCCATTCTCTTTATTGAAGATTTATCTCTAATGTTTCTTTTCCATATATGCGGCGAACCTTTCGGCCACATCGAGCGCATGGTCGTAATGCAGCATTTTGGCGGTTTCGGCGGGAAGTTGGCTGAAACCATATTTGATGCCTGCCAGAGCCATCGAAAGAGCAGCGTTGGTGTCGGCGTCGCCACCGGCGTTGACGATGGTGTGAAGGGTTTCTTCGGCCGATGAGCAATGCCACAGTGACCAGAGAGCCGCGCTCATGGATTTACGGGTATACCATGCAGTGTCTTCATCGTCGAGCTTAAGATCCTCAAGGCTGCCGTTGCGGGCATTGCGCAGGAAGGGGAGAGTGCGCGAGTCGATACTGTCGCAGATGCTCTCCAGCTCTTCGAACGGAGGTTCCTTCTCCTCCCACATCAGGGCTTGCGTCATTCTGGCTATTACCACGGCCGAAGAGAGGCAGCGCCGATCGTCATGGGTGAGAAGCACGAGTCGAACGGTATCGTCCACAAGGTCGTCGCCGCTCAGAATGCCGGTGAACACCGCGCGGTAGATACCCTCGTTGGATGCTTCGTCGATTTTATGCGTACGCCAGATGCGGTGAGCCGTGCCGATGGGATCCTCCTCCCATTGAGGGTCGGACATCACTTTGCGGTAGACCGACACGAGGTCGGTCGGGCCGGTCTCATACCAGCGTTTCATCCTACGGGTATAGTCAAGATGGTCGAGCCCGTCACGTTCCATCACCGAGTCGGCGAGAAGGAGGAAGAGTTCGGTGTCGTTTGTCCATTCGCCGCGTTCCCATTGGCAGCGATGTCCGTCGCGTATTATCTGGCTCAGGGAATGCAGTCCTTCGGGATAATTGCGTCTGACTTCCGGCACGGTCATGAACTCCGTGCCGAGACCCAGTGCATCCCCGATTGCATAGCCGATAATCGCTCCTTTGATTTTTTCAGAAATCTCCATGGTCCATTAAGTGTGTCGCAACAGTCTGATTAAAAATGATGCAATATGTATTGCATTAGAAAGAAGAATATTTTGGCCACATAGCGAATCCGGACATTCGGGCCCGGATTCCATTTTTCAGACTTGTCGTTTGTTCAATCGCAAAGGTATAAAAAATTTTTGCAGTTTATTCATCAGCGGCGCAGTTTTTTGAAAAAGTCCTGCATGATTGCGCGGCATTCATCTTCAAGAATGCCGCCTTCCACTTTAGTCTTGGGATGCAGCGGGGTGTTGTCCGGACGGTAAACGGAGAAAAATCCCCGTTTGTGGTCCGGCGCGCCGTAGACTATTCTTCCTATCTGGCTCCATCCCAGTGCGCCGGCGCACATGGCGCAAGGCTCGACGGTGACATATATTGTGCATTCCGGCATATATTTTCCTCCGAGGTAGTCGGCGGCGGAGGTTATGGCCTGCATCTCGGCATGGGCCGTGACGTCGTTGAGAGCCTCTGTGCGGTTGTGGGCGCGGGCTATCACCCGGCCGTTGACGGTTATCACGGCCCCGATGGGGATCTCTCCTTCGTCGAAGGCAGCCTGCGCCTCGTCAAGAGCCATGCGCATATATCTTTCGTCATCGTTGATCATTCCTGTTTCTTTTTGGAGTTTTCAATGATGGTTTCCGCAACCCGGGCCATCAGCCAGCGCGGAGTGGAGGTGGCTCCGCAGATACCTACGGATGCGGCTCCGGCAAGCAGCGAAGTGTCCACTTCTTCGTCATCGCTCACAAGGAAAGAGCGGGGATTCACTTTGCGGCATTCCTCGAAGAGCACCTTGCCGTTGGAACTTTTCGCTCCGCATACGAAGACTAAGGCATCGTGCGAAGATGCGAACTCCCTCAATTTGTCGAGTCTGCTGGAAACCTGTCGGCAGATGGTGTCGAAATATTCGAACGCGCCCTCTCTCTTGCGGCGTTTTATCTCGTCGACCATCGTGCGGAACCCTTGCAAGGATTTGGTGGTCTGCGAGTATAGCAGAATGTCGCGAGAGAGGTCTATGCCGTCGAGGTCGTCGGGATTCTGCACCACTACGGCCTCTCCCTGAGTCTGACCCACAAGGCCGTTGACTTCGGCATGTCCCTCTTTGCCATAGATGAGAATCAGCGGCATGCGGCCGATGGTGCCGGCGGCGAGCGCCGCGCGGTTTTCATCGTAGGCTTTCTTGATGCGGCGCTGCAGCTGAAGAACCACCGGACAAGTGGCGTCGATCACCGATATATTGTTGCGTTGCGCCGTGAGATAGGTGGAGGGCGGTTCGCCGTGAGCGCGCAGAAGCACTCTCGAGTCGCGAAGCGATTCGAGCTGCGAATGTGTGATTGTGCGCAATCCTTTGATGCGCAGACGCTCAACTTCCGCCGCATTGTGCACTATGTCGCCGAGGCAATAGAGCGCGCCCGATTTCTCAAGCTCGGCCTCTGCTTTCTGGATGGCCGTGACCACTCCGAAGCAGAATCCCGAGTTTTCATCTATCTCGACATTCATCATTTCGAAGCTCCGGACTTTGATCCTGTTATCTTGGTGAAAAGGTCGAGCAACCAGTCCATCTGTTCGGTTATCGACATGCGGTCGTTGTCGAGCACGTGGGCATCAGGCGCCTTGCGCAGCGGAGATTCCTTGCGTGTGGTGTCTATGCGGTCGCGCTCGCGGATATTGGCGAGAACTTCCTCGTAGTTCACATTCTCTCCCTTCTCGGTCAGCTCCTTCACGCGGCGACGAGCCCTCTCCTCGGGAGAGGCATCGACAAAGACTTTCATCTCGGCGTCGGGGAAAACGGTAGTGCCGATATCGCGGCCATCCATCACAATCCCTTTGTCGCGCCCGTAGCTTTGCTGAAGGCGTGTCAGGTATGCACGCACCTCCGGAATGGCGGCCACAGGGCTGACGAGCGAGCTTACCTCCATATCCCGGATCTCACGCTCTACATCGCGCCCGTTGAGCAGAGTGTGCTGAACTCCGTCTGCTTCGGCCGGTGTGAAAGAGATCTTGATATGGGGCAGAGCGGCAGAGAGATCGGCGGCGTCCACACCCTTGGCGGCAGAAGCCATCCCGTGCTCTATCGCATAAAGAGTCACGGCGCGGTACATTGCTCCCGAATCGACATATATGTATCCCAACCGGCGGGCAAGGTCGCGGGCCATTGTGGATTTGCCCGACGATGAATAGCCGTCGATGGCTATTGTTATCTTATTCATCTTTCCTGGATGTTTTTGTTGTTTTGGCGGTTTTGACTGCTTTCTTGGCTGCGGTAGCTTTTTTAGCTTCTGTAGCTTTGGAAGTTGCAGCAGATTTGGTGGCTTTTTTAGCCGTTGTGGCGCGGCGCCCGGGTTTGGGCCTCACCATGCGAAGAACCTGAGCCGTGCGTGCCGGCAGGTAGAGCTTGAGCCAGCCTTTTCCCGAGGGGGAATAGAGGGGGTCGGGAGTGGTGAAATGATGCACGCTGTCGTCCACGAATCCATATCCGCCAAAGAACGGAGAATCGCTGTCGAGCACTGTCTCATATTCGCCTGCAGGGGCCAGGAAGCCGTAGCCGTTGAACGATTGTGTCGGGCTCCAGTTGAACACGAATATGAGGTCGCCGCGACGGAAGGCCAGCACCTGGTCGTCGTCCTTCTCCCAGAGTTTCTCTACCGGTAGAGACTGGAAGTCATACTGCTTCGAGACAAGTTCGATCATGGAGTTGTCGAAATTGTTGAGGAAACGGTATTTGAGATCTTCGCGGTCGACGAGGTCCCATTGGCGCCGTGCATATTTATAGCTCCAGCCGTTGCCTTCGCGGGGGAAGTCTATCCATTCGGGATGTCCGAACTCGTTTCCCATGAAATTGAGATAGCCTCCGTTGATGGTGGCCAGCGTAACGAGGCGGATCATCTTGTGGAGCGCCATGCCGCGGCTCACGGTGCCGTCGTTGTCACCAACCATCATGTGCCAGTACATCTCCTTGTCGATAAGGCGGAAGATGATAGTCTTATCGCCCACAAGCGCCTGGTCGTGGCTTTCGCAATAGCTTACAGTCTTCTCGTCGGCGCGACGGTTGGTCAGCTCCCAGAAAATGGATGTCGGATGCCAGTCTTCATCTTTCTTCTCCTTGATCATCTTTATCCAATAGTCGGGTATGCCCATGGCCATGCGGTAGTCGAAGCCGATTCCACCCTCTTCGAAAGGCACTGCCAGACCGGGCATGCCGCTCATCTCCTCGGCGATGGTGATGGCTTTAGGATTGATCTCATGTATAAGGATATTGGCGAGTGTGAGATATACCAGTGCGTTGGTGTCCTCATTGCCGTCGTAATAGTCGTCGTAGCTCCCGAAAGCTTTCCCCAGACCGTGGTTGTAATAGAGCATGGAGGTCACTCCATCGAAGCGGAAACCGTCAAATTTATACTCCTCAAGCCAGAATTTGCAGTTTGAGAGGAGGAAATGAAGCACGGAGTTTTTGCCGTAGTCGAAGCAGAGGGAGTCCCATGCCGGATGTTCGCGACGGTTGTCGCCGTAGAAGTAGAGGTCGTAGGAACCGTCGAGCCGCCCGAGTCCCTCGACCTCATTTTTCACGGCGTGGGAGTGGACGATATCCATGATCACCGCGATTCCGCGTTCATGGGCGTCGTCGATGAGCCGCTTGAGGTCATCTGGAGTACCGAAACGCGAAGAGGCGGCATAAAAACTGCTTACATGATAGCCGAACGATCCATAGTAGGGATGTTCCTGAATTGCCATTATCTGGATGGCGTTATAGCCATCGGCGGCGATGCGCGGAAGAGTCTTGGTGCGGAATTCCTCATAGGTCCCGACACTTTCCTCCTGCTGAGCCATGCCGATGTGGCATTCATAGATCAGCAGAGGCTTTGTGTCGGGTTTGAATTTCCTGACTTTGAATTCATAGGGTTTCTCCGGCTCATAAACCTCGGCCGAAAAGATATGTGTCTCGGGATCCTGCACCACGCGGGTGGCATATGCGGGAATTCTCTCGCCGGATCCTCCCTCCCATTCAACCCGCATCTTGTAGAGGTCGCCGTTATGGATGAAGTCGGCGGGGAATATACCCTCCCAGGTTCCTTCTCCGATGTTCCGGAGGCGATATCTCTCGTCGTCTTTCCATCCGGTGAATGTGCCGATGAGCCATATGCCGGTGGCATTGGGAGCATATTCGCGGAAAATCCATTCACCTTTATGGTTGCGGTGAAGGCCGAAATAGTTGTAGGCGTTGGCGAAGCGGGAGAGTGAGCCGTCGGTCGACTGCGTCAGTTCCTCCATTTTGCGGACCACGTCCTGATGTCTTCCCTCGATAGCCGGGGCATAGGGTTCGAGCCAGGGGTCGTTGCGCAGGATAGCAAGTTGATTTTTCATATCGTGTAGGGTTATATACTTTCAGTTTATTAATGTTATTTAGCAGCCTCGTCTGGTTGTTCTTCGGGCGCCCTGAGGCAGTGGCGCACGGCGGCGCGAAGCGTCGCGGCGTCTTTCCCCGATTCCTTCATGGCTTCGAGCACTCCCTCGATATATTCCTCTTTCGAGCGGTAGCCGAGAAGCTGGGGAAGCCCCGAGTCGGGAAGCATAGGCTTATGGTTGAACACCCTGAGGATTCCGTCGTAGTCGCCGTCGCGAACCATCGCAGCGAACTGCTCGCGGAGAATATTATAGGCTTTACGGGGCTCAAGTTTGAAGACAAGCGATTTGAGATGTGTCTCCAGAGCGGTGATGCATGAGAACCGGGCGTCTATCTTGCATTCCACATCGCGCTTCACTTTATGACGGACATGTTGCAATGCCTGCTGGTCGGCCTTCTGTTTGAAGGTGCGGATCACCTCCTTGCGTACGCGCTGCGTCACCTTCTGAGGATCCCTTCCTCGGCGGCGTGCCATCACCCGGATAACGTTTTCAAGCAGGAAGATGTTCTCCACTTCCGCCACTTCCGGCACCATAATGTCTTTTCGCCGCAGATAGTCTACCTCGACATCCGTGCGCCGGTCGCGGTCGACGATACCGCGGCTGCGCAGATGGTGCATGTTTCGCAGATCGTTGAAGGTGCGGGTAGTCTCTATCACCTTGTCGCATGAACCGAGCGGACGTATTGTCCAGTCGGGGAAGACAAGGCTATAGAGCTTCACGTCTATGCTATGTCGGGAGTCTCCTTCGATGAATATCACCGGGCGCCGGCTCCCGGAGAGTTCCATAAGGAGCTTCTCGGTCAGCACGGGGTCGCGGATAACGTCGTATTCCCATAGAGAGCGCGATGAGTCGAAACTTTTCACCCATATATAGGTGCTGTCGCCCATCGTGCTCACGAAGTCGATATCCACCGAATTGTAGACAAAAGTGCAGTCCGGTCTCATCTGCTCCAGAGCCTCCCATAGCGATCCGATAATCGAGGGATGGATGAAGAGAGTAGGGGAATCGATGAAAATCACGGCCTCCGGCATTGCATACAGCACTGCGGCCGCATAGTAGAGCACGGTTTTCTCTCCCTGACTCAGCGATGATGCGGAGATGAGATCCTGACCCGACTGAGTGGCGAACATCAGTTTTCCTTTATGCCGGGTGATACGGTTGCCCGGGAAGAGACGTTCCCATAGTTCACGGATTCGGTCAAGACGGGTGGTGCGCAGTTTTACCCGCTTCCCCTGACTGAAGCCTTTCTCCTTGAGGCTCAGAAGGTATTCGAGCTCATCAGCGAAAACCATGTAAATGAGTTTGTCGAGTTCGCTTACGGCATCCGAGCGCATATAGGTCTGCTGGCGTATCGCCTCGCGGTATAGCTCGTCGATAGAGCCGGGCATAGTGGATTCCTCCCGTTCGGGGAAGGAGGCGGAGAGGGCGGAGAGCATATATGCCTTACCCTCGCAAAGATAGGCCATTTCGTCCATGAAGCGGGTCTTCCCCGCTCCGTTGGCTCCGATCAGGACCACGCGGCGCGCGTTCCCGACCGATGGGTTCTCTTTGCCTGAGATTGAGGCAGGTAGTTTCATCTTGGAAACTTTTTGTGATGATCAGCGTATTGAGGCGAGGCGGGCCAGATATTTGCCGAGAATGTCGAACTCAAGATTCACGCGCGTTCCTTTGCGGATACGGTGGAAATTGGTATGTTCGTGGGTGAAAGGTATGATTGCGACCTTGAAGCTGTTGTCGGTAGGTTCGCAGACGGTGAGGCTGACGCCATTCACCGTGACCGATCCCTTGTCGACCGTGATGTATCCGCGTCGTGCCATCTCCGGCGTCGATTCATAGTCGAATGTGTAATACCATGAGCCGTCGGCTTCGCTGACGTCGGAGCAGACAGCGGTCTGGTCCACATGTCCCTGCACTATATGGCCGTCGAGACGTCCGTTCACTCTCATGCTTCGTTCGAGATTCACAAGGTCGCCCACCTTCAGATCGCCGAGGTTGGAGCGGTCGAGTGTCTCACGTATCGCCGTCACGGTATATGTGCCGTCGCCCGGCAGGGCTACGACCGTGAGACAGACGCCGTTGTGTGCCACGCTCTGGTCGATGCGCAGTTCATCTGCAAATGAGCAACGCATCGTGATATGCAGATTCTCTTTATCTTCGGTAAGCCTTACAACTTCAGCGGCTTCTTCTACTATCCCTGAGAACATATAGGTCGAATTTTAAGCAGGTTGATAATTATTTCGCTTTGAAGGCGAAGCCGACGCATAGACCGTCATACTGCGAGAGCAGTGAGGAGAGGGTTTTTGCAGTCGTCATGTTGGAATATTTGGCAACGGCCTGAATAATGGTCATCAGCTTGGTGGCGTCGAACATCACGTCCATCGTCTTCGACGTTTTCTGAACGTAGGTTTTGATGTTGCCCAGACTGATTTTTCCTACTGCCTTGAAGCTGAAGGTGAACACTCCCTTGTCGGCACCTGTGGGGATACTGACGGTTCCCTTGAGCTTGAGTTTGTTGATGGCGAGCTCGAAGTTTCCCTCTTTGTCAACTGTGAGAGTGGCGCCGTTCAGTCCATATTTGTTGTAGTAAGGGGCGATTTTGTTCTCAATAGCTGTTGCGGCGGCCGCGCCTCCGGCTTTCTTCAGAAAATTGTCGCCTTGAAAGCAAACGGCCGGGCCGGTGGATTTCCAATTGCCCTGCAGGTCGGCCACGGTGAGGTCGGATTTAGAGAGAACGCCCTCCAGCACGCTGCCGATGGTGTTTTTTGCATCTCCGCCCCCCAGTTTACCAAGGAGGTCCTGAAGGCTCTGCGCATTGGCCGTATTGGCGCAAGCAAGTATTAGCGCGATTATCGCGACAGTCCGTTTAATCAGTTTCATATCATTAAATTGATTCTTTATGTTTTCATTGTGCTCAATGAATCTAAATTGGTGGTTTTGGAATCAGAGAGCCATCGAAACATGGTTTTTATTGGTAAAATTTACGCAATTGTGCACAAATTTGCTTTAAAATTGGCACAGTTAATAAATAAGCAGTAATTTTGAATGCAAATTTACCGAAAAAGATAGATTTCACAAACCGAAGTCCATAAAACTTCATGTTATCCATACAGAGGTTTTCCAAACTTCGTCTATATCTACATTATGAAAAAGATTTATGTCGGCCTCATGATTGCCACGACCGGGATGCTCTCGCTCGGCTCCTGCAGCAGCGAGGAGAATCCCTGGAACGGAAGCGGCGACGCGGGGCGTCTGAGCGTGGCGGTGGCTTCCGATGGCGGAGTGTTCCGCAACACACGCTCCGACGACACAAAGGCAACAATAGTTCCCGATGCGTCGGAATTCAAGATCGCCCTGTCGCGCACCGACGGAAGTTTTCATCAGACATGGGCCAATCAGGAAGCATTCAACCGCGAGGAATCTTTCCCGATAGGTGAATATGAGGTTGAGGCTTTCTTCGGCGATGCGGAGCAGGAGGGTTTCACTGCTCCCTATTATCATGCGTCGGAGCGCGCAGTGATCACAGCCGGTGAGACAAAGAACGTGAGCCTGACGGCCTCGCTCGCCAACTGCATGGTCAGCATCCGCTATACCGACGAGTTCACTACCAATTTCAGCAACTATAGTGCGGCTCTCCGCTCGGAGGGTCACGACTATGTGGTGTTCGCTCAAAACGAGAGCCGCCCGGCATATATGTGCCCGTCGGCCATCGATCTCAACCTTACGCTCACAAACGCAGCCGGCAAACAGGTGACAATCCAGCCCGCCGGTTTTCAGGCGCAGCCCCGCCGCCATTATATAGTCACAATCGGAGTAAACGGCAATGTCAACAACGGCAACCTCTCGCTTGATGTCCGCTTCGAGGAGAATGTAGTGGCCGAGACAGTGAATGTGCCTCTCGGCGAAGAGCTTTTCGAGGCTCCTGAGCCGACAGTGGAGACAAAGGATTTTGCTGCGGGCGATGCTATGACGGCTTTCGAGAACTTCGAGCCGCAGGGTGATCCGCGCTATGAGGTGTTCGCATTCGGCGGTCTGAAGGAGGTGACGCTCAAAATCGGAGGGTCGGCCTCGCATACCCCAGCCTTCGGCCGTGAGGTGCAGCTCGTCAACGCCTCGGATCTCGTTCAGTCGCAGCTTGAGGCGGAGGGAGTGAAGGTGTTCGGCCTCCTCCGCAATCCCGACAAGATGGGAATCGTAAGGCTTAAGGATTTTCTGAAGAAATTGCCTGTCGGCAGCTATGAGATTTCGCTTCAGGTTAAGGATGCCATGACAAGGGTTTCCGAGGAAGTGAAGTTCAGTGTCTCCATATCCTCGATACAGATTACGATTCAACCGGTGAACGCTGTGGAATACAGCAGCACGGAGGTGGAGATATACTATTCCACCAATGCTCCGGATGCTCTTGCCAAGACTTCTTTCCATATGACAGTGGATGATCTTGCGGCGGAGGTGGTCTCGACTGAAACTCTCGCTTCCGCTCCTTCCGCAGGACTCCCGGCAAATCTGACACATCACTATAAAGTGCGCCTTAAGGCACCGCGCAGGCTCCTTCTCGACAATACTCCGCTTAATGTCTATTACGGAGCAGACGAAACACCGCGAGCCGGCATAAGGCTCGGCTTGAATTTCCCGAAATTCACTGTTCAGACGGATGCATTCGCCGAAAAGGTGAAATTCCTGATAGTTCCGGAGGACCCCTCGAAACTTGAGCTTATCCAGCATGCACTTATCATAATCCGCGGCGGCAAGCAGGTGGACACGAGCCGTGTCCGTCCGCTCGCCGGAGGAATCATTGAGGTGAAAGGGCTGACACCGAACACTGAATATTCCGATGTCCAGTTCGCCCTCTCCAACGGCACCAACCCGCGCACCGATATCGCCACGTTCCGCACCGAGCAGGCTATCGCTCTCAGCAACGGCGATTTCAGCCAGACGCAGCAGACAATAAACATCAACCCCATCAACATAGGGGGTAAGTTCCACGCGACGCTGTTGGCTTCCCATCAGGCAACGTCCTCAATCTTAATAAATGAAGCCATCGGATGGTGCTCGATAAACGCCAAGACATGCTACACGGGATCTTCCAACAGGAATACTTGGTATATGGTGCCATCCACTTATGTTGAAGGTGGTATGGCTCACATCCGGTCGGTAGGTTATAATCATAACGGCCGAGGCCTTAATGATACCGGAAATGCCGGCAACTCAACCTATTATTGCACCGATCATCCTGCGGATAACGAGCTTGTCAAGGTTGCAGGGGAGCTTTTCCTCGGAGAATATTCGTTCGACGGAAGCGACCATCGCTCAGACGGTATATCCTTTACATCCCGTCCGACGTGTGTAACCTTCAAATATCGTTTTACTTCGGTAAATAATGAAAACGCCGAGGTGCAGGCGGTAGTATATGATGCCGAGGGCACAAGAATCTCGGAAGGATACCTCGAACTCGGAGCGAGGGCGGGCATGACGGAAGCGACGCTTAACCTGCTCGACTATCCGTTCGGCAAGAAGGCCGCAAAACTTGTGCTCTGCTTCAAATCCACCGACAGGAAATCCACTCCGAAGGTAAACATCCCCACTGGATCCGCACTCAAGGAGGATGGAGCATCATTGAGCTCTTATAAGGTTGCCGCCAACAAGTACAAGGCGGTCGCTACCGGCTCTGAGCTCGTGATCGACGACGTGACGCTCGGATATGCGCCTCCGTCGGAGAGGCAGCAGAGCGCCGCAAAAAGAAAATCCCACGGTAAAAAGAGATGAAATCAACAGCTATGAAGAAATTCAGTTTATTATATATTTTGCTGCTTTTGCTGACTCTTCCTTCATGCGACAAGGAGACCCCCTTCGATAACGGCAAAACGGAGGAGGAGACAGGTTCATTGAGCAAAAGCGCGCTCGCTATAGATCTTCGCGACGAGGAGATGCTTTCCACAAGAGCGACCGACTATGATATCGACAATTTTGTGATCTCGATCACAAAAACCGGGCAGTCCACCCCATCTTTCAGCTCCAGATTCGGGGATATGCCGGATGTGGTGACTCTTGAGCGTGGCACGTATACCGTACATGCCGAATATGGATCGGATGTCGATGCCGAGTGGAACGCTCCCTATTATACCGGAGACTCGGAGGAATTCACTATCGAGGCGGGAAAGATCACCGACAATATCGGAGATATCGTCTGCCGCCTGCAGAATGTGAAGGTATCGATCGTTTTCGATCCGATGCTGATGAGCAATATGACGGACGACTCTTTCGTAGAGGTGCGTGTCACTCAGAGCGGTGCCGACGAGGGTAAATATCTCCGTTTCACAAAGAGCGACCAGCAACGCGGCAATTCGGGCTATTTCAAATATTTGGAGGGCGTGTCGCTTGTGGCCGTCTTCCGCGGAGTAGTTGAAAACCTTCAGACTGTAGAGACCAAGAGCTACGCTACCGTAAACCGAGGTCATCATTATAAAATCACGTTCAAGCTTCATTCGCAGGCAGGCGAGAGTGTGGGAGATGCCCAGAGCTCGCTGAATGTCGACGCCTCCGTGACGGTTACGGATGTGGAGCGCAACGTAGCAGTCGAGGAGGATGAGATTCTCGATGATAGCGAACGCCCTGAAGAAAGTGATCCGGAAGATCCCGATGACCCGACTCCACCTGCGGCTGTAGGACCGAAGGTAGTGGCCGAGGCTCCGATCGATCTCGACAAGTCGAACGATGTCAAAGCCGATTCGCATGTGGTTATAAATGTCTCGAGCGAGACGGGAATAACCGAGTTCAAAGTGAATATAATTTCCGATGATCTTGCCGGAATGGTTCCGGAGGTGTTCGACCTTTGCGATCCCGGAGAAAGCCTTGATCAGCTTCATCAGCTGAAACTTCTGCCGGAGGATAAAACGACGGTCCGCGGCGAGAAGAATGTGAAATTTGATGTTTCCGATTTCATGGTAATGCTCTGTGCTCTCGGCCCCGACAAAGACCATACGTTCCGTCTTACGGTGTCGGACGCTTCTGGACAGACAGTGAAGGAACTTAAACTCCATACAATTGAATAACGGAACTATGAAAGCACTAAATAAATACACAGCATACGGGCTGGCGCTGATGGCTCTGGCAATCGCGCCGTCGTGTGTCTCGGAAGCCCCGTTTGGCGACGGCGGGGAGGGACAGCTTCGCCTCAGTGCGGAAATTCGTTCCGACATCTCGACGCGGGCCGACGCGCAATATGATGCGCAGACTCTCGCCGACAAATGTGTGGTCTATATCGAAAACAATAAAGGCGTTGTCCGCAAGTTCATTGGCCTTTCCAACATACCGCAGACTCCGATTATCCTGCGCAGCGGCCATTATCTTGCCGAAGGATGGACGGGCGACAGTGTTTCGGCCTCTTTCGACAAGAAGTTCTATCGCGGAAGTCAGGAATTCGATATGGCCGACGGCGCCGTGGAATCGCTCGTGCTTCATTGCAACATTGCCAATGTGATAGTTTCCATAAATCCTGAATCACTCAACGCCGGCATCGACAACCTGAAAGTGACATTCAGCCATTCGCGCGGTTCACTCGAGTTCACTCAGGATAACATCACGACTGCCAAAGGCTATTTCATGATGCCGAATGCCGACAAGAACCTCGACTACAAGGTTGAGTGCGACAAGAGCGACGGTTCTCATCTCGTGAAGAACGGCACTATCCAGAATGTGGAGCGCGCTCATGAATATGTGATGAATATCACCAATGAATCCGAGGGTAACATCTACGGCGGCGGACTTATAGGCATCACCATCGAGGATATCCCGGTGGTTGAGGAGACCGTGGATATTTACGGCCGTCCCAGAATTCTCGGCGAAGGTTTTGACCTCGACGACCAGATAGTAGGCGTACCCGGCACCGCGGCGGGACAGAAAAATGCCTTTACCGACCGCACGGTCTATGTGCGCGCCTACGAAGGATTGACACGGCTGCAGCTTCGCGGCGGCGAAAATTTCAATAGTTCCGGGCATATCGCTACCGAGTTGAATCTCCTTAACCTCGAGGGAAGCGGGATCACTCGTGCCGAGCTTGAGGAGTGGGGAATTGTATGGGAAGGTCCTACAGAACGTTTTGACGCCACGGGAGTGAGAATTGCAGAATTGCGTCTTACATTCCGCAAGAAATTCTTCGACGGCCTCGATCCGAAGCCTACCGAGTACCGCCTCGACATAATAGCCCGCGACAATCAGAGCACCGGGGCAGGAAGTAAGAGCTGGACCAAGACACTGCGCATCGCCACAACCGATGAGGCAGTGGAGGTTAAGGCTCCCGTAGAGACCGCTCCCGCGCCGGATGCGGCTGTGGAGCCGATGGCCGTGCTCTCGCACAGTGCTACGGTGACGGCGTATATCAAGGATGAGGCCGCTGAGGGCTACGGTATCCGTTACCGCAAAGAGGGAGCGTCGGAATGGACGGAGGTACCCGCCAGCGCTACTGCCCGCAATGCTTCGCGCCGTATGCTCCGCACCACACGCGCGTCGGGTATGACAAGGGCTTCAAACATCCCTTATACCGTAACTATCACCGGACTCGAACCTTCCACAACCTACGAATACCAGGCGTATGCCGCAGGTTATGATCAGTGCGAGATCCAGAGATTCACCACCGAGGGAGTATTCTCCATACCTAATGCCTCGATGGAGGAGTGGGGAACATACATCGGTACGTCCGATATGAGTCTTGCAAAAGGCAAGGAAATCGGATTCCCGGGAACCGGAGAACGAACGTTCTGGGATTCCGGAAATGCGGGAGCCGCAGCGGCAAACAACGTGCTGACGGAGAAATCCACGGATATGGTGAAGAGCGGCACCTATAGCGCCAAACTCACTTCGAAATTATGCGGTATGTTCGGAATCAACAAGTTCGCGGCAGGTAACCTCTTCGCCGGTACATACGTCAAGACCGACGGCACCGACGGAGTCCTGAGCTTCGGCCGGGAATATGACGGAAGCCACCCCACAAAAATGCGCGTACATGTCAACTATCGTCCGGCACCCGGATCGGGCGAAGGCGCCAATAGCAGCTATATCGGCAACGGCGTTCCCGACCAGGCGCAGATTTATGTGGCCTTGTCGACAGAACCGGTTTCGATAGAGACGAAGAAAGCAGCGAAACTCTTCAATAAGGACGATGCCTGCATCCTTGCATATGGTGAGAGGACGTTTGACGCCGCTTTCGGTCCGGACGGAGCTCTCGAACAGGTGGATATCCCCTTCGAATATTATGAGAAGGCAAAGACCACAGGCGCAAAATATCTCATTATCGTATGTTCTGCCTCCAAGTTCGGCGATTACTTCAGTGGAGGCCCCGGTTCGGTGATGTATCTCGATGATTTTGAACTTGTTTATGAGCAGTAAGAGAACTCGTAAAATATTATTTACAATGGTTTTGACTCTGTGCGCCGCGGGCGCGCAGGGTCAAACTGCGTTAGAAGATACCCTCCATATCACTCCGGCGATGGTAGATTCTCTGCGGGCAGCCGAAGATGTCGAGCCTTTCGAGCGCGATATAGAAACGGTGGTGTTCGTGCCAAAGGGTCAGTGGATCACCGGCGTGTCGGTTTCCTATACACAGTCGAACCAGAACAATTATCAGTTCCTGATTCTTCAGGGAATCACGGGAGATACCTATAGTTTCCGCGTTTCGCCGATGCTCGCGTATACGTTCCATAACGATATGGCGGCGGGTCTGAAGTTTGCCTATAAGCGGTCGCTGACAAAGCTCGAGAAGGCTGATATAGTCCTCGATTCGGAGACAAGCTACGGCTCTGAATATCTCTATTCTCTCGCCCATAACTATTATGCCACGGCCTTCCTTCGCAATTATTTCTCTATCGGCCATTCGAAGCGGTTCGGTTTCTTCAGCGAAGTGCAGCTGGAACTCGGAGGCGGCCAGTCGAAGATAACCAAAGGGAGGGGAGAGGATCTTACAGGCGCTTATGAGACAAATTTCTCGCTTGACGTCGGCCTCGTGCCGGGTCTTGCAATCTTCCTTAGCAATTATTCGGCGATTGAGGTGAATGTCGGAGTGCTCGGTTTCAGCTATACGAACACTAAAACGCTTACCGACCGTATATATGTGGCGCGGCGCAAGTCGAAGTCGGCCAATTTCCGTATCAATCTCTTTTCAATCACTTTCGGCGTGTCGTTCTATTTATGATCAAAGCAGCAAATATAGTTATAGCCCTTCTGGCCCTGTGCGCACCGGGGCTTATGGGCGCCGAAAAGAGTGACAGCGCAACGCGACGCATCCCCGACGGCAAATATATCTTTGTGCCCGATTCGTTGCAGGACGATGTGCTGAAGATTCTTAAAGGCCATTCAAAGGTTGTCGACGACGAGCGGAAGATCGATTCCTCCGAGCGGGTGATATGGAACGGTGACACAGTGCCGATGCAGCTCAAGACCCGCAACCTCGGACGCTACGACCGCGGACTTTCCAATTATCTCTTCATACCCCGCGGACAATGGAGCTTCGGTCTGACGGCTTCCTATGGAGAGTTCTCGACCGACAATATGGAGGTGTTCGGCCTTCTGACGGATATCGACCTCGGGGTTCACGCCTTCTCCATCAAGCCTTACATGATGTATTTTCTGCGCAACAATCTTTCTGTGGGCATGCGCTTCGGTTATACGTCGATCAAAGGTAACATCGGCTCTTTCAAGGTTGATATCGACGAGGATATGAACTTCAATCTTCAGGATATCATGTATCGCAATGAGAGCTATACGGCCGCGCTGATGTGTCGCCAATATATCGGTATCGCACGCCGCGGACGCTTCGGCGTTTTCAACGAAGTTGAGCTGGCCTTCTCTTCCGGCAATTCCGATTTCAGGCGCCCCTATGCTGGAGAACCGCTCACCACCCACACCACCTATATGGAGGCGGCGCTCAATTTCTCGCCGGGTGTATGTGTTTTCATCATGAAGAATGTGTCGTTCAATCTCTCGTTCGGGGTGTTCGGATTCTATCTGCGCAACGAGAATCAGACTGAGAACGGGAAGGATCTCGGCAATCGCGTGACTTCCGGAGCCAATTTCCGATTCAATATCTTCAACATTAATTTCGGCCTCGGCATACATATTTAAGGAACAGAATCTAAAAAATGAAATCGCACAGAATATTTCGAGTCTTTTTATCCCTGCTCGCGGTGTCGGCCATGTCGGCATTCCTTGCGGGATGCATAAAGAACGACATTCCGTATCCGAGGATCCAGCAGAATATCCTGAAATTAGCCGCCGAGGGTGAACTCGAGGCGGCGAAGATTGATTCCACTGCAATGACTGCAGTGGTTACGCTCGACGAGACTGTGGATATTCAGAATGTGAGTTTCTCGGAATATGCAATATCGGCGGGCGCGGAATCCACTCCTGATCTGGCAACCGGCACCTATGATCTTACCAACCCGATCTCCGTCACGCTCCATCGTTTCTATGATTATGACTGGGAAATAAGCGCCATTCAGAATATAGAACGCTATTTCTCCATAGAGGGACAGTTGGGGGAGAGCGTTGTCGACCCGATAGGACACCGAGTAATAGTGACGATGCCGGAGGGGACGGATCTTCATAATCTCACTCTGCTTTCCGCGAAACTCGGCCCGGCAGGAATCACTACGACCACTCCGGCTCTCGAACCAGGAAAAATCGATCTGCTGTATCCGTTGCGCGTGGAGGTGGAATGCCATGGACGTGTCTCTATTTGGACGATTTATGTGGAACTCTCCGAGTTGATTGTCAATACAACCCGTGTCGATGCATGGAGCGAGGTGGTGTGGGCTTATGGCGAGGGACCGTCGGATGCCAAAAACGGTTTCCAATATCGTGAGGCCGGCTCCCCGGACTGGATCGATGTTCCGGACTCGCGCATAACGCAGACACAGGGTGCTTTCTCCTGCTCCATACCTCATCTGCGTCCTCTGACGGAGTATGAAGTGAGGGCCGTTTCCGGTTCCGACACCGGCAATATCGTGAAAGTCAAAACTCAGGCTACGGCCGATATTCCCGACGGTGATTTCGAGAACTGGTGTCAGATCGGTAAGATTATCTTCCCTTATGCAGAGGGTGGTGAGCAGTTCTGGGATACCGGCAACACCGGGTCATCGACTCTTGGTCAGAATCTGTCGGTATCCTCCACCGACACTCCCACAGGCTCAGGCCTTTCGGCACAGCTTACCACCAAATTTGTGGGTATAGCCGGCATCGGTAAGCTTGGAGCGGGCTCAATCTTTACCGGACGCTTCGACAAGGTAGACGGCACCAACGGTATTCTTGATTTCGGCCGACCGTGGACTCTACGGCCCACTCGTCTGCGCGGTTTCTTCAAATACCGGACGGCGCCGATTGATTATGTCTCCACGGAATTCGCATCAATTAAAGGTGAGCCGGACACATGCACCGTTTATGTGGCACTCACCGACTGGACCGCTCCTTATCAGATTCGCACAAATCCGCGAAACCGCAATCTGTTCGACCCGTCGGCCGCTTACGTGATCGGTTATGGCGCTATGCAGTATAGCGGCACCATGGACAGCTGGCGTGAGTTCGTGATAGATATCAAATATCGCGACACGTCGAAGGTGCCGACATACCTGCAGATCACGGCCGCCACTTCGAAGTATGGTGATTATTTCACCGGTGGCAACGGGGCTGTGCTGTGGGTAGACCAGTTCTCTTTTGAATGGGACCTGGAATAATTTTGAATTTTGAATGTTGAATTTTGAATGAGCTTCGCGATGAGGGCAATTAAATATTTGGTGGCGGTGGTTATGATGGCGATTGTCACTATTCCGGGAAATGCACAGAATGCGATTGTAGAATGGCCGTTTGAGGCGACAAAGGCGCAGAAGGGGGTGGCGACGTCGACGGATGTCATAGCTATCGCACTGCCTGCGGCAGCGCTTACGGGCGTCCTCATCCAGAAAGACTGGAAAGGTTTGCTGCAAGGCGTAGAGACTGCGGCTGCCACCGCGGCGGTTACGATGATTCTCAAATATACCGTAAAGGAGCGGCGCCCGGACGGATCAGATATGCACTCATTTCCTTCGGGCCATACAGCGGTGAGCTTTGCGACGGCCGCCTTCCTGCAGCGCCGTTATGGCTGGGCCGTGGGTGGTCCCGCCTACGCTTTGTCGGCTTATGTAGGCTGGGGCCGCGTTTTCTCCAAGAAACATCATTGGTGGGATGTGCTTGCCGGGGGAGCCATTGGTGCGGGGAGCGCCTATATCTTCACGCGGCCATTCGCGCGGAAGCATAACCTTCAGATAGCACCGGTTTGCGGCGACCACTGCCTCGGCTTCTACGCCTCTATGGAATTTTAAGTTGGTATCTGATCTCAGAGGTAAAGTATCAGAGGTCAGCCAGCAGGTATTTGATTTTCGGTATAAAGATAATAAGGCCGACGGCGACTGCTCCAAGCACAAATAGGAGTACGGCGCCGGCGGCCACATCTTTTGTTGTCTTTATCTGCGGATCACGCTCGGGCGACACTTTGTCGCATAACTTCTCGATTGCAGTGTTGAAGGCTTCGGCCATAAAGACGCCTCCGATGCTCAGCGCGATGGCACACCATTCGCCGGAGGTGAGTTCCAGCAATGAGCCTACAAGCACCACAAGCATGGCTGCAGAAAGATGGATCCGGGCATTTGGCTCATGGGCGAAAAGCGCCACGATTCCCTGCCAGGCATATTTGAATGAATTCGCTCTATTTTTGATGTAATTGCTCATACTATCTTTTTAATGGGGCTAATGGGACTAATGGGGCTAATGGGAGAGCGATTGGGTCTGCTAATGCTATTAGGCTCATTAGTCCCATTAGTCTCATTGAGACGCCAGCCGGATATGCTGATGCAAAATTATAAAATTTGAGATAAAGTTACAGCGAATATTTGCGGGTAAAATTCCGTTAACATTTCGAAATATATTTTAACATATTTTGATTATCTTAATTATCAAAGCTTTATCAATGAATAAACATTTTGTCTCGAATTTTGTTGTAGAAATATTTGCACGGCGCTGAATTTTGCTATAACTTTGCAACCGCAATCGGGAAAAACGATGCAGCCGACGACCGAACGGTTTTGATCGGGAATTCGTTCCGAATGCGATTAGAACAATGACATTTTGCTACCAAGACAAGCAGCGGGACACCTGCAATAAGGTGTCCGGTTGAGAAAGATACAGGG